>ERZ827194.17-NODE-17-length-244010-cov-12.0689_pt1 | contig 244010 bp, 213 predicted proteins | sample MGYA00519777_ERZ827194 | MGnify/ENA primary metagenome ERZ827194 (study PRJEB31778, sample SAMEA3449277) | human gut metagenome | biome: human gut; feature: human-associated habitat; material: faeces | place: United Kingdom | collected 2010/2012 ...
AATCGGTATTCACTATGGATTTTTTATATGTTCAATTTCAGTTTACAATTAACCAAATAATCGACATTTTATATATACACTAATCTCTATCTATGCTATACTGAGTTTGGGAATAATAAGTCGGTATTAATTCATTAGCAATCATAGTAACCGACAACTGTTAAAAAGCATGATTTATATTGTGTACAGTAATGCAATTAGAGGAGTGTAAATTCATGAACGATTTTTTAAGAGGTTTTAAAGACTTCGCATTGCGCGGCAATGTTATTGACTTGGCTGTCGGTGTTGTTATCGGCGCTGCTTTCGGCAAAATTGTTTCTTCCTTAGTAAGCGACATCATCATGCCACCAATCGGTTTGCTCTTGGGAGGCATCGATTTCTCCGATTTCTTCATCAGCCTTAACGGTCAGCATGCGGCTACCTTGGCCGAAGCTAAAGCAGCCGGTATTCCGGTTATCGCTTACGGCAGTTTCTTAAACGCGGTAGTTCAATTCCTTATCGTAGCTTTCGCTATCTATTTGGTAATTAAACAGATTAACAATCTCTACCCTAAGAAAGAAGCTCCGGTAAAACCTATGCGTACTTGCCCATTCTGTAAACAAGACGTGGACGAAGAAGCTACTCGTTGCCCACATTGTACATCCGAATTAGTTCCAGAAAAGAAAGCGAGCTAATACGCTAAATTAAATACTCCCACTTATTGGCGGGTCTTGCCCCGGTAATGGACAAAAAGGTGAGGGAAATGCATATAATGCATTTCCCTCACTCTTTTTATATCGGCTCTAACATGTTAATCCTATAACCCAAAATTTACTTTTCGCCTTCACTGATGCTATCCATCAGCTTAATGTATTCGTCTTTAGTAAATACAGGTTTATAATTAGCCTGTACTTCTTTAGCACCTTCAGCATCACCATATAACAGATCAACAATGGTCATAGCCAAAGCTTGCGCCGTTTTGGTATAGGCTACTTCAGACACCGAAATCTTATAATTGGCACCATGAAGAACGCCTTCAATACAGCCGACCCACGGATGAATAACCGGAATAATATGAGCCACATCACCCATATCAGTACTGCCGGCCATGTGTTCCCCTTGAACTACATTAGCTTCACCAAACAGCGGAATAGAGTTTTGTTTTAAAAATTCATTCATAGTCACATCGTTACGCATTGGCAAATAACCCGGTAAATCGTTGATTTCACAAGTAGCACCAACAGCATCGGCACCGGCTTTAAGTGCACGATTAACGCGTTTATTGGCCGCAATCATAGCATCCACATTAGCTGCCCGTACATAACTTTCCATGGCTACATAATCAGGCACTACATTGACTAAACTGCCGCCGCTATTAATGATCGGATGGAAACGCACATAATCACTTTCTTTAAAGGTATCGCGAATTGCGTTAACCCCCATTACTCCCATCATAGCTGCTTGCAATGCATTAACACCTTCATGAGGTGCACCGGCTGCATGGGCCGCTTTGCCGTGGTAATTAATTAACTTCCCGATAAAGCCGTTCGAAGTAGAACCGAGCCCCATTTCGCCCGTTTCTGCCTTAGCCGTTTCCACATGCATCTGCATGGCCATATCAATATCATCAAAGGCTCCTTCATAAATAAGCTGCTGTTTACCGCCTAAATACTTAATTTTACCTTCTTCACGAAGTTTATTGCGGTAGTCGATTTCCACATATTCTTCGGCCGGCACGGCAAAGATAACTACTTCACCATTCAATTCCAGCAACACACCTTCCGCCTGTAAACCGATGGCAACGGCCAACATATTGGCAATCTGCACATTATGACCACAGCAATGAGCCGCGCCGGTTACAGCATCGGCCCGCGGATGTTTCGGACAAATAATGGCATCCAACTCACCGATCATGGCTACGCGATACGCATCGCTCTTACCTTTTAAACGACCTTTAACACCGGTTACGGCATGGCCGGTAGTGAACGGAATATTTAATTCCGTAAATAACTGTTGCACAAAGGCAGTTGTTTTAGTTTCTTTATACCCCAATTCCGGTGCCGCCATAATTGTTTCAGCCACTTCCATTAATTTTGGCATTGCCTTTTCAATAGCTGCACAGACTCGTTCTTTTACTTCTGTTTTTGTTAAACTCATATTAAATTACGCCCTCCCAATGTAATACTACTTGTGCTACCAAAGCGGCACAGAAGAATGTACCGGCCGCAACGGCTAAAGCAACCGGAATAATACGCCATGACAATTGTTTGAAGGCGCCTAAATCTTTACCGAGCGATAACCCGGCGTAAGCCAATACCGGGGTGGTAGTAGCCAAGAAAGTAACATTGGCCGCTTGTTTAGTAATCCATTCACTGCCGGGTACTCCCGGAATTGATAAAATAACGCCTAAAATAGATACCCAGAATACCATCGGAAGTTTTTTGAAACCCGGTAAATAAGAAATTACGGCACCGGCAAAAGCAATCGCTGCCAATACTAAACAACCTACCAAGCTTGGTCCGAAGGCATGTTTACCATCCAAAATATTACCTACAGCCGTGATGACAGCCGCTATAATAACAACGACTAAAAATTGAATTATTTTTTCCTGTAAGGTCATAGTCTTTTCCGTACTCATTAGCGCACCTCCTCAGATTCATGACGTAATACACGGGCACAGAAGCCGTATAAGCGTTCCATAATCGGTAATGATACGAACAAACTGAAGTATACGCCAACAACACTGGTCAATAAGTTCGCCGCACCGGACATGGCCATAATTTCACGTTCGAATTCAGGATGTACCGCTATGATTGAGCCTGTAGCAGCCGCCATCATACTGGCACTGCCGATACCGGCCCCCATAGCGAGAGCAATCGGATGGAACCAACCCAATTGAGCAATCATACCGGCTAATACGGAAATCCACATAGCACCGAATAAGGTACCGCAAATATACATACCCATAACACCGCGACCTTCCGGTGAATGGAAGCCGTAACGATCGATGATAATAGCCACATTAGCTTCACGGTCGATAGAGTAACAAGCGCCAATCGCTTCGCGACGCATACCAACCAAGAGCGCAATCGGTAAGCCCAGCACGATGGTACCAAGGAAATGGCCTAATTCCTGTAAAATAAGGGCCCAGCCGGAGTTCATGATAATGTGTAAATTCGGGCCGATACCAAGACCAATCTTAGTCATCAAAAGCATAATCGAAATGTTGAGATAATCGGTAGCCGCTACCATTTGCTCTTCGGTAACAATTTTAAATTTAGGAATTGAAATAATAAGGCCGAATACCAATGAATACAATAATGGCAAGAAGACAATAATGCCGAATTTTTGAATTCCTATCCCCTCCGCGAGTAACGTAATCAGTAAACACAGCAGATGAATCTTCCAGTTTTTTAGTAATCCCATAATCTTGCCCTCCACCATTAAACATAAATACACTCAAAATTTACATACACCAATTATACGCCATAAATCATATTTTGGCTTATATTATTTTGTAATGCTAATTGATAAATATGCAAATAAAAACAGGCAATTGCATCTTGTGCAATTGCCTGTTTTTTGATTAATTTATTTTTTAATGACTAAAATTCAAAATACTCCTTACCCTATATATTTTCTATGATATTCAGGTTTCAGAATAATTTAAGTTTGAATTTCAAACCAATTAAATTTAACCTTTGAGCGTTAGGCTTACGTGTTAGAATAAGCCTGTTCGTTTACCATAATGCTTGGAGTCACCGTTTTGTTTCCAGCCCACCATGTCACCGATGGACATAACGCGACGAGTCAAACAATCCTTACATTTATCCGCATTATCATCGACGCAAGGTTTGTTATCGTATAACAAATACTTCGCACGGTGTTCCGGAATCGTGATAATCGGCATTAAAATATTGGCCCCGGCAGCCAGACCCTTTTCACGACCCAATTTATCAAGAGCCTGAAGTGCCGTAGTCGCCGCAATGTTCACGTCTTTTAAGAATAAACGGGTCAATGCAATCATCTTAAGACCGAGCTGAATACGGCGTTTTTTACCCGCTTCATCATCGATCCCCATGGCGAGGGCTTCCTGCCCGAGCGGTGTATCATGATGCACCACATAAGGCCCCATACCGATCATGTCGATATCCATATCACGATAGAAAAGAATATCGTTGACCAAATCCTCTTCCGTCTGATGAGGCAAACCGATCATAACACCGGTCCCCACCTGGAAACCAACCTTGCGGAGGCTCTTCAAGCAGTTTACGCGCGTTTCAAAGGAATGCAATTCATCATTCGGATGGATTTTCTTGTATAATTCCGGATTACTGGTTTCAATACGAAGCAAATAACGGCTGGCACCGGCTTCCACCATGCGGCGATATGATTCTTCGGTCTGTTCACCTACACACATGGTGATGCCCAACGACCCGTCCCCGATAGATTTAATTTCACGAATCAAATCCACCACATAGTCAACGAAGGCCGCATCACTGCGTTCTCCGGACTGCAAAGTAATGGAACCGTACTCATGGTCATAGGCCCATTGTGCCATTTTGATAATATCTTCACGCTTCATATCAAAGCGTTCCGTCTTATCGTTATCACGACGAATCCCGCAGTATTCACAGTTTTTCACACAGCGATTGGAAAATTCAATCAAACCGCGGTAATACGCCATTTTATCTACATATTTTGCCTTTACTTCATAGGCTTTTTTATAAATGGCCTGCAAATCATCTTCGTCGGTAACGCTCATCAAAAAGCGCAATTCATCGACGGTCAACGTATCATTGCCGACCAAATCTTTCTTAAGTATATCTTGTACTGTCATATTCCTTCACTTATTCCGAACGACGATAAGCCACTGTAAGCGGCTCGGTCAATGTGGCCGGCAAGTCGGTGTCTTTTACAAAACCGTCAAGCTCAGCCGGTAAATCGGTCCATTCGGTCAATTCATGAGCAATCATATAATGAGCGAGGCGGCCGCGCATCTGTTTTGACGATGTGCTAAGCTGTTTCCATACGCCCTCTTTTAATTCTAAAAATTCAACGGTCACCATACGGGGATGACTCACCAATTTGGCATACTCTTTGGATGCCAAGTTAAGAAGCCAGTCTTCCGCTTGAAAATAGGCTGTTACCTTCTCGGTCCAGCAATCATACAATGTTTTAACATCTTGAAGTAAACCGTCGATTACCGACTTATTAATGATGTTTTTGGCAAAAATCCGATCAACCAAATCAAGCCGATAATCGGTAATCGGGCTCTCAGGTGTCACGATACCGTACAGACCGGACAAAATACATACATGGTCATTCCCAAAAGCCTGAGCTTTTTCAGATAATTCAGACCATGCCAGATTTTTAAAAGCGAGACCCGAATAGCTGAAAGCCGCCGCCCCCACCGGAGCGTCATCGTGGTTTTGATAAAAAGCAACCAACTCAGCCGCCATGTCAGGCTTAACTTTAAGTGCCTTTACAATAACTTCAGCTGTCAATGTCTTCATATGCCCTACAATAGCATCGGTCATGACTTTGTCAAAGACGGGGGCCGTCGGTTTTCCCTGCAGTTTTTTTCGTTTTGCTAGGAGACAGGAGTATTTTCATGACCACTCATACCCTTGACATCTTCATGCATAGCTTCATCTTCTTCAGCTAAATGAGCCTGCAAATCTTTACTCCAAATCATCATCGGCAAGCCGACAACGTATTTGGCCTTCATTTCCTTACACATGGAAATGGCTTCGGCCAAATATGGCGAGCCTTCATCCACGCCATCCGTCAAAATAACAACATGGCGATTCTTTAAATCAAGGCCGGAATATACCATATGCTCGCCGTTGTAAAAAATTTCTTCAACAAACAATTTATCGTGCATGAATTCATCCATACGACGTAATAAAATACGGTCTAATAAGGCACTGGCCGGTGTAGAAACCGGTGCATTGGTAGCCAGTCCTTCCGGCTGTAAACGAATAAATACAGTCTTCTGATTATGACCCTTACGGTATTCTAAAAGAGCTTGTTCCAAAGCACCGTAGAACAAAAATTGTTCTGCCGGATCCAAGGTATCACTCAAAAACATATCTATAACGGAGCCTGATTCGGCCGTTTTCAACTGTGCTGACAACTGAACCGCTACGTCTTCTACCACTTCTTCATAATCGGAATGTTTAACCTCTGTCATTATGCGATCCTCCTACATCAAAACACCGAATTGAAACAGTCAAGCTTCTTTTCTATTCTAACCATATAATTATAGCATTTTTACCTAAAATTTTCTATATCTTCAGTGGACAATACAGCATAATATGTTTTTCATTGTATTGCTTCAAAAATCAAAAAAGACCTCCGCCATATTTGCGAAAGTCCTTTTTAATTAACATTTATAACCTGATTTACGGGCACCGGTTTATAAACCACGCTAAATCGCCCTGTATTAATTACGCTTCAATCAACAGGTAAATATTCATCCCCGTTACAACGATACCGATAAGCCATAACATAACAGCCGTAGACGGTTTGTTTTTGTATTCCCCCATAACCTTCGCCGATCCGGTCAAATAGAGCTGCAAGAAAATCGTGAACGGTAACTGCAAGCTGAGGAACATTTGCGAAACCAACAGTGCTTTGAAGGAATCTTGAATAAATAAGATCAATACGAGTGCCGGAATATAGGTCAATGCGAGGCCTATACGGCTGTGTAAGTCTTTCATATCATAGGATTCACCAAACATACCGGCAAAAATACTGGCACCTGCCATACCGGCTGTAGCCGATGAAGCAAAACCAGCAAAAAGCAAGGCTACGGCAAATATTACGCCGGCTGCCGGTCCTATTAAAGGTACCAACAATTCCTGTGCCTGTTCCAATTCTTCGACCACGACGCCTTGGTTGAAAAATGTAGCGGCCGCCAAGATAATCATGGCGGAGTTAATAGCCCAACCGATACCCATGGAAAGAAGCGTATCCAAGAACTCATAGCGCAGGCGCTTTTTCATGACTTCCGGATCTTTTTTTATTAAATTCACGGCTCTGAATAATTTCCGAATGCAAGAATAAATTGTGCGGCATAATAACGGCGCCCAAAATACTTAGGATAACGATCATCGACTCATTCGGCAATGTGGGATTCACCCAACCGAGGCCCGACGCCGCCCAATCCACATCAACCATGGAAAGTTCCGCTAAGTAGGCCAAGGCAATGAGCGATACAAAGCCGGCAATTACCTTTTCAAGTTTGCTGTACGAGTTTGTCAACAGCATAACTGTACAGATGACGGCTGTCAAAATCGAACCGATAAAAAGCGGAATACCGAACAGCATTTTTAAGGCAATGGCCGCGCCGATAAATTCGGCCAGTGCTGTCGCCGCCGCAGCCAAACCGGCCGTACTCAAAAGAATACGAGACAACCAGTGCGGCAATATTTCATACGCACATTCCGATAAACAACGCCCTGTAACAATCCCCAAATGAGCCACATTATGTTGCAATAATATGAGCATGATTGTTGAAAGCGTAACAACCCATAACAAATTGTAACCGAACATAGCACCGGCCGCTAAATTGGCGGCCCAGTTCCCCGGGTCGATAAAGCCGACCGTTACGATTATACCCGGTCCGATGTAACGGAATACTTCCGAAACTCCCTGTTTGTGGACCGTATTTAATTTTTCTTTAATACGTGACAAAAACATACCCTTCACCATTCCCTATCTTTTTCAGAATCCAACTCTACCGATTCACATACACTCATTAATAACGGCTTGGATTTCAGCAAGGGTCCCCTTCCTGTCACACTCCAAACTCTTATTGTGCGTTAGGCGTATTTTCAGCTAAAGTGCCGTTTGGATCTACCGTCTTTTCACCGGTATTGCCATCAGCTTGCCCATTATTAGCCCCGGCTCCATTGTCCTTAGGAGCTTCCTGTGCCGGTTGACCTGACTTCGTCTGCACATCAGCACCTTCCGCACCGGACTTAGCCGCAGCTTTATCGCCTTGTGCTTGAGTTTTAGCGGCTGCTTTATCGGCCTTAGCCTGTGCTTTAGCTGCCTCTTTATCGCTCTTAGCTTTTTCTGCCGCTTCTTCCGCTTCTATGCGGGCACGGTTTTCTTTAAACTTTTCACGCGACTTAGCCGCTTCTTCATCAGCTTTCGCAATCGCCTGTTTACCTACTTTGTCATATAAAGCATCCGGTGCTGCCACACCGTTACTCGAAATCACAACACCTACACGCGTACGCATATCATTCTTGCCGTGATTATCAAAACGGAGTAGCACATCGCCGCCGTTTTGCACCTTGCTGCTATCGACTTCAAAATGCTTCATTTTTTCTTCGATTTCTTCACGCGTTAAGGCCGGTTGCTGACCTTGTGAAATAGCGTCTTCACCGCGTTTTCCTTCGCGAATTTCCTGATCGCGGTTATATTGCATCAAATCATCGCGGAATTCGCTATACAAACGAATAGCAATATTTTTATCCGTATCATTCATCGTTTCACGACGATCCACCACGTCAGCCACGAGTGGCGTCAATTCATAACGTGTATATACTTGAGTACCTAAATTTAAGCCCTGTGTATCAGTAAGAGCACCATGCTTTTCGAGTATCATTAAGGCTTGATACGCCCAATCCGATGGTTTCACATCGGCCAAGCGATTATCTGCCTGGCTCACACCAACAGTGCAAACAGTACATAAACCGGCTACCAATAAAGCTTTTCTCCAATTCATGGTCATTCTCCTTATTTCTTTAAATTCATCAATATTATACCATGTTTTTAAGGTTTTCTGCCGATGGATTATCGAGGTACTTGTAAATAGACGCTTTCTTAGCATCTTTTGTTTCTTTAATTTTATTGTACAAAATATTAGCCAAATCAGAATCGGTAGACTCTCTGATTGGTCGAAACCCTAAAGCTTTTAATGTACGTTCCATTGGTGTATAAGGGCGTGTATCCATTCCTACTTTCCAATCTCTCATCTTTCCAGTACCAAGTGCTTGATACAGATTTGTGTAGAATGGAGCGATAGCGTGTACTTCTGCCAAAATCTTATTGCCAGGACTTTGGTCGTACTTAAATGCATTGTACATAGAAGCGATAGTACCAAATGTTGGGCCTGCTAATTCACTAGCATCAGAAGGAATAACGTCGCCTAAACCGATGTTACGAGTAAAGTCTACACCAGCCATACCAGGCACACCGTAGATAGCACCTCTCGCTAAAGCTTGTTTAACTGGATCCTTGCCTGCCCATTCATACATCAACTCTTTAACGGCTTCTGTAGGCTTAGTACCCATAATCCACGCAGCTAATTCGTCGACTGCACCTACCATTGGCATACCGAGCATACCTGCCATAGCTACATATGAGCCCATAAAGCGAATTAATCGCATTTTCCGTTCTTTCTTAGCTTTTTCAATGTCAGCTACAGAAGGGTTTTCCGGTAAATCCATAAGATTACAGATGTCATGAATGAATTCAATTTGTTTTACAGGGTACTTTTTGAACTGTAATAACATTTTGCCAACAACACCGGCTCTTTGGAAAATACCAGGACTGTCAATCTCGGTATAGTCAAAGTTGGTCATGTATGTAAAATCATTAGCTATACTCATTGCTTCTTCTTTTGTTTTGCCCTGTGCTAATGCTTTCTCGTATGAGTAAATAGCAGCAACACGACGAGTAAAATTATCGCCCACTTCAAATGGTAGCATTGCTTTAGCCAATAACTTACCAATTTTAGTAGTGTGAACAATTGATTTAGAGTCGTTGAATACGTCAGATTCAATCCCTTGATAATCTTCACCAATACCAATATGACTAAATAAATCTTTATACTTAGGGTTTTTATTTCCTTTCAAAGCTTCCTCCTGTGCTGCCCAGAAGTTTTGATTAAACCCTGTCATAGTAAAGATATTAGCCATAACGCCTAGCTGTGCAATCATAGCGGTAGGTCGCAACAAGCCCAACTTAACTAATGCTGTAACTTCCATGCCACGTTTCATTAAGTCAGTAAACCATGTTTCACCGTAGTTCTTAGTCATAAAACTACCGAGACCAGGAATCTCATTCATAACTTCATTTAATCTCGTATCAAAATGATTAGGAACACCCATAACGGTACGGATTAAGGTGTGCATCATTTCCTGTTTGTTTGACATACTGCCTGTGCTTCTATTTGCTTTGTATTTATCTTTAAACCAATGTTCATAGGCTGTCGTTGCTTTGTGATACCATTCTGCATTATTGATATGCTTAACCATAGAAACGATGTAGTCATAATCAGCACGTTGCAAGTTAGGGTTAGAACCCTTGGCCCCCATAACACGAGTCATGTTATGTTTGTTCTTTGCAAAATCGCCCGTGTTGGTATAGAAATGTTCAATCAAAGACTTCTTAGTAACTGTGCCGTTACGCTTAAACAATTCAAAACCATTAGCATGTTTCATTTCGTTTTGAAGGGCTTTGGCATCAATCCCGATTTTTTCCATTGTTGCTTTATCATTGACTAAATTTAAGAATTCTTGTTGCGTTAATGGCTTGTTGATAAAGCCGGAATCAACCAACTTTTTCATTTCTGGATACAAACCAGTTAAGCGTTTAAACTCTGCCTCTTTCTGTTCTGCTGTCATATAATCTTCAACAACATGATCCTTAAAGTAATCATTATCAATCGTTGCATAATGGCTATCAAAGTCATTGCGAGGATTGTTGTAATTTCGGTCCTGTTCAACAATAGCGAATTTAGATTTAGCAAACTCTGGATTATTCAAGAGATTTTCTTCTACCCATTTTCGAGCAGCTTTCTCTGTTCTAAAAGACGCAATAACATTACGAGTAACCGTTTCTTTACCGTTTTCATCTGTACCCTTTTGTTCCTCGTATACACCAAAACGAGAATGTTCAAATGGAGAATAACCCCACGAGTATTTCTGCTTATCAGGATTTCCTATACGTTCATTAGCATTAGCCGCCTTAATCATAAGTTCGTCAAGCATTTTACGATACTCAACATAGGCTTTCCATTCTATATCGCCATATCCTTTAGACTTAGCGATTTCTCCCGATTCCTTAATAGCAATTTGGTTAGCCCGCTCTAAGGAACTGTATCCACGAACTATATCTTTACTAGCAAAAATACGGTGTCTTTGATTTTTGTAATCTTTGGCTACTTTATAGCCTGCCTTTTCTAATTCTACTTTCTTTTGTAATGCATCTGATTCGTCTTCAAATTCTTCAAAAATATCACCCTCTTTAATAATGGTGTATTTATTAGTTCCGTCCTGCATTGTAATAGGGATTACCTGTGCAAACTCCATACGGCGGTCGGAAATTTCGACTTTAAGTTTCTCAAATGATTTTTGGCTGTCCTCGTTTTTTAACTGTTTATATACTGCGTCCATTTTAGCTCGGTATTTTTTTAAATCCCTATCAGTTTTTCTAGCAACCTGTTGTGCCTCTTTAATAAACTTAACGAGTTCTGGGAAGTGTTTCCTAGCTAAGCTAGACGGAGACCTTAATTCTTTTAGCAAAGCGTGCATAGGAATATTATCTTTGTTGTCTGCCCTTCGATAAACCTCTATTCTGTCTGTTTCTTTTTTAATTTCTTTCTCTATGAGCTTTTCTGCCATGTTAACACTAGCTTCGGCTGGGTTGGATTGCATGTCGTTAGAGTCTGGATCCCCGTTAGTGGAGGCGTTTCCTTGTCTGTCCTTGCCTCCCTTTTCAATAAATTCAGTTTGTTCCCGTAACCTCAAATCCCCATTCTTTTTAAGTTCGCTTAATGAAATGTTCGCTAAATTTTGCAATTCCGATTGAGAAATAAAGCCTGACATAGAGCCGTAACCCAAAATTTCTTGGCGAATTTCATAATCAGTAAGAACTCTATTGAACGTCTCTTGACTTATCTTCCTTAATCCTGCAAGATACGAAATCACAAGATTAATTTTCTTTTGAGGGTGTAAATTCTCTCCGTCCTGGGCTTTTGCACCAATAATGTCTTTGATAAATACTTGGGCTGTTCTTGTGATAGCCACCCAATCATCGTCTTTCATGCCGTCAAAGATAGAATTTTTAATCATTTCCAGCGAGCCAGTCGCCTCTTTAACATCGGAATCGTCAAGGTATATGTCAACTCCACTTCGTCCTCCATTCCGTGGACTAGACTTTTCGCTCTTAACAAGAAGTCTTGATGATAGTTGTATCCTGGTACCTTCACCTTTGCCAGGGCTTGAAACGCCGCTTCCGCTATCAGAATTTCTTCTTCCTTCTCTATACTCGGAAGTTTTGCCAATTCCTCCAACATTTCTGGTATATCTTCCTCGTGAAAGCCCCAATTCCGCAAGCGTTCTTCCATTGTCATTTTCATACAAATCCTCCAATACACTGTTAATTACATGGTTAATCAGCCGATTTACGAACTTATGTTTTTCTACTACGTTATTTTTTCCTTTTCCCTTCTCTTTCACCTCTAAATTAGAGACCAACTCGTAAACAAGTTCGTGAATTGGAACTCCATTTCTTATATTTTCTTCTATGTCATTTTGATTATACTTAAAATCAATAGTTCCTCTTTCGTAAACGTGAAGTCCCATCAATTTTGGATTATCTTCAAACAGTCTAAATCTAATTAATAAGTGTGGCGATTCTCTGAAAATTTTCTCTAGTAACTCTGCATCTCCTAAATAATCTACAATAGCTTGTTTTATTTTAGGGATAAGTTCTAAAGGAATATTTTTGCTGAAATTGCGGTTCTCTCCTTCGTGCCGTTCCATGTTATCTTGATTATAAATCTCTTTATTTGGCACGTTAGAGTTATCAGCACTCGAAGAACCCGTACTAAACAAAGAGTTATCGATAATTCTTCCTTTTATTTCGTCGTTTACAGGAGACTCTTCTTTCATTATGTAGATGTTCTTTCTATCGGATACCACTTCGGTTTTTACTTTATACTTATCTTCGCCGTAAATTTTGTTAAGTACGTCTTGTAAGGCAGAAATGTCTGCGTTTGCGTCCACCACAAAAGCTACTTCTTTGTCTGGCGATATTCCAATAGCCGCCTTAATAGCTTCTTCACGAGCCTTTAAAATTCCTTCTTGACTAACTTTATTTGACATATTTGTATAACTTAGTACAGGTCGAGCCGTTAACTCGGCTACCCCATTTTCGTTAGATACAACATCTATATCATCGGCATCAAAGAATAAATCTGAATAAATCTCGCCTATAATATCTTGAATATTTTGGTCGGTTGATAGTTCCGGATTATCAAATTTGACGGTAATTGTTATAGGGTAATATTTATCTTCGTTATAACCTATGGATATTGAGGCTTTCACACCTTCTTTATTTACAGTATACCCTGCTTTGGTCTGATGTTTGGTTGTTCTAGCCTTTGGCTCGACCTTTTCTTTTGGCTTTATTTTTTCTTCTTCTTTTTGGTAGTATTCTCTGGCAAGTCCAATCATACCTTGATTGTCATTAGCGATATTAGCTAACCCTTTAGAGCGTTCTCCAAAAATAGCTGTGGTAGATTCGGCTGCCTCTTTACCAATACTAGGGAAATCCTGTGTAGGGAATGAGCCGGCAATTCGTGCAGCTAACTGTTTTAAATTATTAGGGTTTGCTTTTAGGATACCTTCATTATCTCCATACTTTTTGATTAAGTTATTGTATTCGTTTTGTAAAATCTTTTCTACAACTGCATTACGGATATTAGTAGGTAAAGTTGATAACTTAGAACCAAAGGCACTTTCTACAAATCCTAACACGGCATCGTTAAAGTTGCCAGGCTTGCTCATAAATGTATTAATAAGTGTTCTGTTAGGTTTAACAACGTCTTCACGAATTGCTTTAGCAATAGCGTTTTGACTAGGAACTTTGAACACTAAGTTAGAACCAACAACTAAATCAAGAGTTTTAGCATTCGGGAAACTACGGAATAACTTCTCTGCACGACGTTTTAAGCTATCAGCTTGTTTAGTAAACTCTTGAATACCGATATTATTAGCTTTCGCTTTATCCTTTAAATCCTTGTGTTCTTTCATAATATTATTGTATTCGGTATTACCTGTCTCTGTTAATTCTTTTTGTTCTAAATTGCCTTCTTCATCACGAACATCATTTAATAATTTTCTGATATTAGAAACTTCTTCTCTTTCTTTTGGTTTGAGAGTTTCATCTTTCTCTATCTGATTAAGAGTTGTTACTGTATCGGAAATGGATTTTTCACCGGAGAAAAACTGACGAGCTTCTGCATGCCCTTTATACGTTTTAGGTTTATTGGTACGAGTACGTTTAGGTTTTGCAGTTTTTTCTTCTACAGGAGGTTTTTCCTCTATCGGTTTAGCTTCTTCTACTGGTTTAGTTTCTTCTATAGGTTTGTTTTCTATTGGAGCGTTTTCAGCAGGCTTAGTTTCGATTGGTTTATTTCCTTCAATAGGTTTTGTTTCAATTGGCGTATTTTCGACTGGTTTAACTTTTTCTGTCAAGCCAACGGATCCGTTGATACGCTGTAATTTATCTATAGCTTGTTTATGAAAACCTTTGGCGGCGGTTTCTAAGCGTTTATAGTACTTTAGCTTAGTAATATCAAAACCATTTTGTCCTAACTGAATTAAGCTATTGTCAATATCACGTTCTACCGATTTAATTTGGTTGCCATGTGCATTTTTTAATGCATCGTCATGCATTTTATTTACAGCCATTACATTAGTAACATTTCTTGCACTTTCTTTGAGCGAGCTTCTATATTCGTCAGAAGTGCGGGCGGATTGTCGAGCATTAATCCTCTCTTAATCCATGGATTTTGCATAATCCACCATTGCTTGCACCGGGGTTTTTCCGTACTTTTCTTCTGTAATCCCTTGTTTAGTTAAATAATTACGAACATTCTTTGCTTTAGGCTTTCCGTTTTTAATGTCTTCGTTACGTTCTTTCATAGCACGTTTAAATTTATAAGCGGTTTCAGCCGCTTTATTTGGCTCGTTTTCTGTGTTCCCAATTACACGGTCAAAGAACTGTTTGTTCGTTGAATTTTCATAGTTGTTATTGACGTAATTTCGTTTTTCATTTTCTAGGTATTCTTTCTGTTGTTTGGCTATTGCTTCTTGCTCTCTTTTTTTGTCAAGTTCTGCTTGTTGTTTTTCCACAATAGGTCGAACCTTGTTAATTTTGTTTTGCACTTGTTTAACTAAAGCAGGAGAAGGATTGTCAGATACTAAGTTCTCTGCTTGTTTAGGGTCTAGTTGCACACCAACTTTACTAGCTTCTTCAATTAAAGCCCTACCGTCAACCTTCGGTAACGGTTTTTGCTCTTTCATGTGTTTAACTAGCCCATTAGATGCTCTTCCTGCTTCCGCATCCGTAAGTCCTGCCTGCTTAAAGTCTTCCACAAATGTATTTGGGGCTAAGTTTTGGATTTCTTCTGGAGAGGAATTATCCCAAAGACTAACGATGTCTTCAATCTTATCATTTGTAGCCTGTGATTTAGTCTCGACAATATCTGGGCTTTTTGGGTTATTCCGAATAAACGTATTACGCATTTCGTCATACAAGCCTTGTCGTGGGCTTGTAGAGTCCATACCGCCCAAATCTACAACAGGAGTAGAGGAAATTTCGCCTTCGATTGGAGCAACCCCCTCTTCGATAGGTGTAATACTATCTGTAGCTGGGGTAATATCGCCTTCGATAGACACAGGTTGTTCAGCTACTTCTGGAGTAACTTTAATGTCTGGGTTAGATTTATTCATGGCAGAACTAATGCCTGCTCTAGCACCACCAATACCGCCAAGTAACATAGCAGGACCAACGGCTTGCCCGTATGCGTCTGCCATATTGTCCGACCACGAAGTAGGGTCATAAATCCTAGCGTTTAATGCATCTTCCTTGCCTAATGCCCTATCTTGTACCATGGTTTGCCATGCTTCCACATCACCTTCCATTTGCCCAGATACTACACCATTAGCAACAGCACTACGAACGGCTTTAGAAAGAACTTTACCACCCTTTGTCGCGAATCCGGCTAACGTACCTCCAATAGCCATTTTATCAGCATAAAATTCAGCCATAGCAGGAATGTAACCCTCACCAAAGGCTTGCATAGACTGACTAGACGCTGTATCACGGTCGTTGCCCATCTGCAAGGATTCCATGTATACGTCGCCTGCGTTAATTGCCGATTCTGATGCCCCTTTTGTTAGGATAAATGGAATGTCATTAACTAATCCTTTAGCCGTACCTAAAGCAGCCTCACCAAGGACTTGACGAGATGCTAATTTAGCACCTGCCTCTAAGCCCATAGTAGCCCCTTTTTCGAGGGCGTACTTAGTTAACACGTTACCAAGTAATTTTTCACCCATGATACGACCGCCAGTTCTAGCGGCACCTACAGCAGCGATACCCGCTAAAGACGCACCACCTGTTTCGGGAGCAGCAAGGAGAGAGCCAGCTACAAGACCAATGTCAACAAGGCTACCGCCAAGCATTTGTGCGGTAGCATTTAAAGCGTGTCCATTAATGTAATATCGAGGGTCATACCACCCTAAATCGTCATACTCTGTCTTATCGGCGTTGGCATAGGCTCTCTTTCCTGCATAAGAAGCCTCGTTTTCAGCCCAATCACGCAAACCTGTAAACCCTGCTTTTTCTGCACCTGCTGCGAGGAAACCTGCATAACCTGATAGTGAACCCCATACGTTGGATTGAAAGCTGTCTATAAAGTTGGTATGTTCGTCTGGCACATAACTATCACCAATCCGTTGATTTTCTTCATCCCACGCTTTATTGGACTGCGACAAATAATCTTGTAACCAACTCAATCTATATCACTCTCCTTATTCCTTCCAACCTACATAAGCATTAGGTCGAGTTCCGTCTTCCTTCTTAGCACCATAGGTCTTAAGTAATTGTTTTTCTGTATAGGCGGCGTCTCCGACAATCATACCTTCAACGTGTTTATAAGCGTCTAATCCAAGTCCGTCATAATTAGCTAATTGACTTGCTGCGTCCATACTGATTTGTCGTAAAGCGTCTTCGCTAACTAATCCGGCATAGACTTTATCGGCTGTTTCTTGATATAGTTTTCTATAATTATCTCCTAACTTAATAATATCGTTGTTCATTTTTACCTTCTGTGAGGTTGTTAAATCACCGGAACTACCACCTTTACCTTTTTGGCTAACCCCTGCTTCTGCATATTTCTTAGCCAATTCAAGATTATGCTCACCTTCCCAAGTAGCCAATTCTTTCTTGGCGGCAATTTCTTGTTGCATCTTGTAATCAGATAACTCTTTTTGTTGCTGCATTTTACGCTGTTCGTCTTGAATAGCTTGATTGCGTTGCATTTGGTCTAACGCCATTTTTTGACTATTGATGTATCGGTCGTCCATAGGATTTAAGTTTACACCTAACATTTGCCCCATAGCGGCATACATCTTAGAATTAGAACTATTATTACTATTAGCAATCATCTGTGCTAATTTACCTACCCCTGTCAACTTATGTTGTTGGTTTTCTAGGTCAGCCCCTTCTTGTGCGGCTGCCATTGCTGCCTTAGCTAATTGGTTTGCTTGTCCACTAAACCTCTCAAATACATCACTACCTACAGCACCGATTAAATCTGTTTGATAGCCTAGTTCACGGCTTAATGCTTGTTCTTGTCGTTTTGCTCCATTAACGTAAGGTAAGTTCATGGCAGAAATCATACCTTGAACATCTAATGGTTCGTTCGGGTTATCCATACGCAACTGAGTATTAAATGACTGACTAGGACTACCTTGCGTATTGTACATTTGATAAGGAACGGAAATACCGCCAAATTCTTTATAGAAACGGCTTAAACCGCCGCCATAGTTTTCAACCGTATCAGTATAATAACCGTTGTTTTTTAAAACCTGTGCTGTTGCCATAGGGTCATTTCTAACGGCAATTAAATCGTTAATATACGGCTGCACCGGCTTTTTCATAATCCTTGGCAATTTCCAAATACGGGAAATCTTCAGCAATTACGCCCTTAGAGGGGGAGGCTTTTTTTACCTCACAGATAAAATTCATCGACCCTGCGCGAAGTGCTTTTTCAAAAGCAAAGGGAAATTGACCACCGTTAGCCGCCAGTTCTTCTTTAGCCGCCTGCTCTGCCTGTGCTTTCACAACTTCAAGTGGCGTCGTTGCCTTTAATACCGCTACCCGTTCTTTGGTAGCCGCCACAATCGTATCAAGAATCATTAGGCCACCTCATTCGTAGCGGCGATCAAATCTTCAAGCACGGTCAACGCTTTGCCTTCATCAATAAGACGGGCCGCTTTGGCGATGCCGTCGGCCAAGCTTGTATTTGCTTCAGCCAAATGGAAACTCATGCCTGCATTGAGAAGCACCGCATTCCGACGAGAACCTTTTCCCCGGTCAAGACGGAACGCGTAATATCCGCATTCACAGGACCGTCACCGCCTACGAGCTCTGCCGGTTTGGCGTAAGCCAGACCAAATTCAACCGGATCCAATACATAAGAAGTAAGCTTACCATCGTTAATTTCACAAACATAGGTCTTATCACAAGCCGTAATTTCATCGAGGCCGTCAAAACCGTGAACCACGGCACCCCATTTTACGCCCAAATTAGCCACTACTTGAGCCTTGTTATAATTGGTTTCCAATTCATCGGTGCGAATATTGGCAATTAAAATAATCTTTTTCTTGTAATGATCTAAGGCAACCCCCTTATCAAAAAGGAGTAAATCCACATCATTGAAAATCGGTATATCGTAAGGACCGGTGCTCATCAATTTCATGCGCTGATTCTGAAAACCGCGATCCAAATGCGGTTCGGCATAAGTCATATATTCATAGCCGAAGTAACCGACCAACCCACCCGTAAACGTCGGTAAAAAATCGAATTGCGGACTTCAATATTCTTTCATGATGCGCCTGATTTCTTCATTCGGCTTCGCCGTCCGATAGGTCTGGGTCGTAGCCCCCTTAATCGTCATCGTCCCGGCTTTGCATGTGATTTCAAGCAACGGATTATAACCTAAGAATGAATAACGTCCCCAGTTTTCTTTATTATCGGCACTTTCCAATAAAAAGGCTGTTTTACTTACTCGCTTTAAAGCTTTTAGCACGCTGACTACGGTTCGTGTGTCTGAAAAAATTTCTTTATACACCGGTACAATCGGGTACTCGGCTGCGTAAGTCTTTAATGTGTCCAGCGTTAACTGATTCATGACTGAAACTCCTTTTTCTCTTATTTCTCAATGTAACGGAATCTAATTTTGCCAATAAAAAAGTCCTTGGCAAATATATGCCAAGGACGGGTAATTTAATTATACTCGCGGTACCACCTTGATTGACGCTTTAAATACATAAAACGTCCCCTCATTCGCAGGGTACTAACATACCCCTCATTACTAACGCCAATGTCGCGTCGCTGTATACTAAAGGCATTCCAAGAATCGCCTCTTTCCCAGCGCCCTCAACGGTCCATTTAATAAACTGCGTTCTATGAAAATCTCAGCTAACTTTACTCTCTGTAAGTGCACGTCTTATTTTTATCTCCGTCTCAACGGTTTTAAGGTTCACTATGTAATTTATATAGGTTTTGGCTCCCCGCCGCAACCGATAATAACAAATGTCTCTCACTCCACATGACCAATCAATCCCAAGACCGGTCATTTCCTCAGTCTCTCTGCTCCCTCAAATCCCCAGTGTTATCTCGTGATGTACAAAACATATCATTTTGTTCTTTTAAAAAGAAATTCTGTCCACTTAGGTTGTATTTATAATAAACATAATGCCTTCAAATGTCAAGATTTTTTTGTAAGTATTTTATAAAATTAAAGACTGAATTTTACAAAGCGTCCCTCAAAACTTGATTCTACAGCATTTTAATTAATACACAAAAATCTTGAAACATTATATATTCTTTTAATTTCCTGTGGTATAATACAAATGTATATTGCTCATAACAGGAGGGAAGTCCCATGGCCAACACGGACATTACTATCAACGCAGTAACCAATCCTGCAGCCAATGAAACGCCTATCGACATTGAGGCAACGATTAGAAATCTGAAGCGCAATAATTTTGTCGTGCATTATTTTGAAACCGGCACCGAAGCCACCGCTTATCTGAAAGAGCGTATTCAAAATAAACGCGTTGCTCTGGGCGATTCACGCACCTTGCAAACGCTTCGGGTCTATGAAGCCTTAGAACCGAATAATAAGGAAATCACCGATATTCACCGCCCTTTGGAAGGCGAAAACTTCCGCCAAACAGCATTACGCACTATACAAAAAGATGTATTTCTCACCTCCGTCAATGCATTGGCTCAAACGGGCGAACTCGTTAATATCGACGGCACCGGTAACCGCGTAGCCTGCTCCTTATTCGGATCTGAAGAAGTATTCTTCGTTCTGGGTATCAACAAAATTACCCCCGACTTGGCGTCGGCCATCTACCGGGCTCGTAATGTAGCGGCACCGAAAAACGTAGTCAAAAACAAGAAACTCTCCAAAACTCCATGTGCCATTAAACAGGATCATTGCTACGACTGTGCTTCACCGGATCGTATCTGCAATGCCCTTACCATTTACTATAAGAAAATGCGCAATATGGATATAATGGAAATCATCATCGTGAACGAAGAGCTCGGTTTCTAAACGGGCGAATATCACTCGGAATCAATCACAAGAAATGCCAAGTATATATAATAAATTTCAATTTAAAATTTAACAGCACTTAACTTAACAATAAAACGAAAGCCTCACCCGAAACCGGGTGGGGCTTTCTTCATAGGCACAAGCTACAATCAAATACCTTTAATAGCTTATTGAGCTTAGATTATGCACCTACAAAACGATTCAAAGCAGCTGTGCTTGTCATATGACGTTTAGTCATGCCAAGTTCAGCAGGGCTGATACCCAATGCTAAGCCGATTAACTGGCTCATATGGATAATAGGCATATCTTTGTCGTTAGGAACATATTGTTTTGCTTCTTTTTGGAACATATCAAGCTGCATCTGGCAAAGTGGGCAAGGTGTAACAACACAGTCAGCGCCTTCTTTAGCAGCATCAGCATTGATGGAACCGGTCATATGCATTACGGAATCATGTGCAGGATATACAGCATGGAAACCACAGCAGTCGAGCTTACGGGAGAAGTCGATTGGTGTAGCGCCGATAGCTTTGATTACATCAGCCAAGCTGGTTGGGATCTGGAAGTCTTCAAAGCCTGTTTCTTCTTGCGGACGAAGAAGATGGCAACCATAGTATTCAGCAACACGAAGGCCGCTTAAAGGTTTAACAACTTTAGCTTTAAGGTTGTTCAAACCGTAGTCGCGAATCAATACCCATAAGAAATGAGTTACATCGCTGGTACCTTTATAACGTAAGCCTGCTTGGCCCAAAATGTTATTTACGCGAGCACGTTGAGTTTCATCGCGATCGAGTTCATTTTTAGCTTCGCGAAGCATTAAAGTACAAGTGTTACAAACTGTCATTAAGTTAACGCCTTGTGCTTCAGCTAAGGCAATATTACGAGCATTAGTAGAAAGAATTGCCAATGGATCGATATCCTGAACGTGGGACGCACCACAGCAAGTCCAACCTTCCAATTCTTCGATTTGAATGCCTAACTTTTTAGCAACCGCAACAGTGGCGATAAAATCTTCTTTGGCTGCACCTTCAAGTACACAACCAGGGAAAAATGCGTATTTCATTATCTTTCTGCCTCCTCTGCTGCCTTAATAATGGTGCGCACATCCTTAATACCTTGAACAGGTTTATGTGGAATTACGAGTTCAAGAGGATTAATCTTACCATGTGCCCAGAGACGCATAGCGTAGAGCCCCTGTTTAGCGGAATCTACAAGACCGTCAGTCTTAAGACTCATCGTTACTTCGTTCAAGTGACCGGTCTGCATGAGGTCTTGTTTGAAGGCGATAGCATGACGAGTACCTTTATTGGATAAGCCGGCTTTCGTAGCTACTGCACGAAGTTCGGAAATATCTTTTGCAGGTTTTAAGTGTTTTGGACAACGGGAGATACAGTTCATGCAATGAACGCATTTCCAAAGACCATTTTCAAAAGCAGGATTTACGTGAGCCATAGGAGCGGCATCACGGGAATCTTGAACAAAGCGATTAGCTTTGGTGTAAACATATGGATCCAAGAAGTCTTCGCGATTAGCGGACAATTTGTTACATTCGGAAGCACAGCAACCGCAAAGGATACATTCTGTGTTAGTAACAAATTTTTTGAAATCTTCCGGAGTCTGGCGAGAACCGGTATCGCGGTTGAATTCAGGTTTCATGAAAATCCATGGAGCAACAGTTTTAAGACGGTTAACTTTAGCTTCCCAGTCAACTGCCAAGTCACGGATGACGTCGAAGTTACCGATTGGAGCGATTTCAATAGTGTCGCTGCCGAAACGTTCGGTAATATCGTCGATTTTACTTTCACAACCAAGCATAGCCTGACCATTAACTTTAATGGAGCAAGCACCACAAACAGCACTACGGCAAGCAGCGATGAATGTTAAGGTTGGATCGATAGTATCTTTAATTTTTTGAAGGCCCCAAAGAATTGTACGGTCCGGTTCATAATCAAAGGAATAGGTCTGTACATAGGAGCGACCTTCATTATAACGATGAATCTTATAAGTAATCTGTCTCATCTTAGTACGTCCTTTCTTTTGGTTCGAAGCGAGTAATTACAACTTCACTCTGACCAACTTTGTATTCGCCATCTTCTCCAAGGGTAATTAAAGTATGGTTTAAGAAGTTAGCATCATCACGTTTCGCGAAGTCTTCACGAAGGTGACTACCACGACTTTCTTTACGACGAAGTGCGCCCAAAGTAACAGCTTTAGCAACAGTTAAAAGGCTGCCTACTTCAACGTAGTTTACGAATGCCATATTGAACGTACGGTTAGTGTCGCCAACGTAGCAAGTTTTGTATTCTTCAATCAAACGATTCAAGGTTTCTAATTCTTCTTCCATTTTCTTTTCTTCGCGGAAAATACCTACATTGTTCCACATGGAAAGAGCCATTTCGTTACGAATTTCAGAAATTGGACGACCGGTTGTACGGCCTGTTACTTCGCGGAAACGTCGTTCCCAGCCGTTAGCTGCTTCGTTAAGAGCTTTGGAAGCGTCTTTAGCTTGGTTTTCTTTAACGTAAGCTACAGCGCCTTCACCGGCTACTTTACCGAATACAACAGCGTCAGCCAAGGAGTTACCGCCAAGACGATTAGCACCGTGAATAGATACGCAAGAAGCTTCGCCGGCAGCAAACAAACCAGGGATTACAGTACCGCAAGTTTTAAAGTCTTTTACATCAATACCGCCCATGGAATAGTGACAAGTTGGGCGAATTGGAATAGGTTGAACTAATGGATCGGCATGTTCGAATGTAATAGCCAAATCACGGATACCATGAAGTTTTTCAAGAATAACTTCTTTTGGTAAGTGACGAACGTCAGCTACTACATAAGCGTCAAGACCGGTACCCCAGCCGCGACCTTCAGCGATTTCGGTTTCGATAGCTTTAGCTACAACGTCACGAGGTGCCAATTCCATTTTGCTAGGAGCATAGTCCTTCATGAAACGTTCCCCTTTATTGTTCAAGAGGTAACCGCCTTCACCACGAACAGCTTCGGACATCAAGATACCGCTTTTACCAAGACCGGTTGGATGGAACTGAACCATTTCAGGGTCTTTCAAAGCACAGCCGGCACGGAAACATGCTGCCATGCCGTCACCTGTGGAAAGGTAAGGATTGGAAGTACGAGTCCAGTACATACGACCGGCACCACCGGTTGCAATTACTAATGCAGTAGTCGCGATTTTTTCAACACGACCTTCTTTCATGTTCCAAGCAACAACGCCGCCTACGGAACCGTCGTCAGCTTTTACGATATCTAATAAGTACCAATCTTGAAGGAAATGTACATTTTCCTTTAAGCATTGTTCATACAACGTATGTAAGATTACATGACCGGTTTTGTCGGCACTGTAGCATGTACGAGGGTATGCCTGGCCGCCGAAGTTACGTTGTGCAATTTTATTGTCTTTAGTACGGGAGAATGGGGTACCGAAATAATCAAGTTCTTTGATTAATTCAGGACAACGGTTGATAAAGAATTCAACAGCATCCTGGTCGGCAAGATAGTCACTACCTTTAACGGTATCGAAGATGTGGTCTTCAATAGTGTCTTCTTTTGCTACATTGTTTAATACGCCATTAATACCGCCTTGAGCCATAGCCGTTGCAGAACGACTTGGGAAAATCTTGGTAATAAGTGCTACGCGCAAACCTTCTTGATGAGCTGCTTCTAATGCTGCTCGTTGACCGGCTCCGCCGCTACCTACTACTAGAACATCATACTGTTCCATAATAACCTCCTAAACTTGTACCTACTTCCTACAGACTTATCCGGCACGCCGTACCTGGGCATGCCTTTCCTATAGCTTGTTCTTTAATTATAGCGGCTTTTAAAGGCATTTGTCCAAAATCAAATACGCATACTTGAAAATAGCCCTCATAATTGATAATTTTTATCATTTCCTAAATTCCCCCTATTTTTAGGGTGCATTTAAACATTTATTTATCATAAACTATTTTATTTTCTGGATAAACGCTGATATTATTCAGTTTATTTATACCGCCGGATAGAAATTCGGAATATTTAATCGAAAATCATTTTCACACATTTTTTTTGACTTTTCTCATAACGTCCGAAAAACGTCCAATCTATGCATAAAACACAAAGGTACACAATTTAGTTATCATAAATTTAATGCCTAACCGTTATCCCTTCATACTGATTTCATACCCTTAGGCTATACTGACCTCAATAAAAGCTATAATTATTTTTACGCATAATAATGGTATAATAATTTTAGACATGCTTAATTTGATTAATATTTTTATTTTATAGTCTGTTACACCGAAGAGGTTGTGAAACAGGCTTATTTTTGTAAGACAGGAGCGATTATATGAAAGTTTTACTTGTTGAAGACGAAGAAATGCTAAATAACATCATTGCCAAACGCTTGCGTGTTGAATCCATGACGGTAGACTGCTGCTTTGACGGCGAAACCGCTTTAGATCACATTAACACATCCAGCTACGACGTAGTCGTTATGGACGTAATGATTCCTAAAATGGACGGTTTTACCGTTGTACAACATTTACGCCAAGAAGGCAATAAAACACCGGTATTATTCTTAACCGCTAAAGACACCTTACAAGATAAAGTAAAAGGTCTTAACCACGGTGGCGATGATTATCTTGTAAAACCTTTCGAATTCGAAGAATTGATTGCCCGTATCTACGCTTTATCCCGTCGCAGTTACAACCATGCTCACAACGATTTGGAAGCAGGTCCTTTAACCATCAACAGTCAAAGCCGTACCGCTACCTTGCATGGTCAGGAATTAGTTCTTACCGCTAAAGAATTTGACTTATTATATTATTTAGCCAACAATGTAAACATCGTATTGTCCCGTCAGCAGATTCTCGACCATGTTTGGGAATATGACTACGAAAGTTATTCCAACTTAATAGATGTATATATTAAAGACTTACGTAAAAAATTGGATGTAGCCAACGAAGCCAAATTAATTCACACAGTTCGAGGTGTGGGCTATGTTTTCAAAGTGGAAGAATAAATTCAAAACCGATGGTCATTGGGTAACCCCCTTCAGCCGTTTACCCTTGACCCTTAAGATTACCGGTTGGTATTCCATCTTTCTCTTATTGATGTTACTCATGTTGTCCGTATTCATCTTGCAGTTCACCCAGTTATGGGAAACTTCAGAAATGCGCAGCACCTTACAATCGAGAGTTATTAATACCGCCGACAATCTTACCCGATTCCGTCCGTTCCAAGAAGGTGTATTCACCGTCCTTTATACAGATAACGGGGTCGCGGTTAAAGGGGCCATTCCTGACAGATTTCCACCGGAAAGCATAATTTCTCCCCACCACATTCAAGAAGTAACTGTTAAGAACACTACATTTTATTATTATGACGCTCCGGTTGCCGACCCGGCCTTCCACGGTTGGGTTCGTGGCGTAATGCCTGCAACCACGGCCAGTCGGGCAGCCAACATAATGTTGCTATCCTTAATTCTGGGCGGCGTTATATTCCTGGTCATCGGCACCAGCGGCGGGTATTGGATTATTAAGCGAGGTCTCGGCCCGATTCGCAATATGACACAAACCGCTGCAGCCATCGGCCAGGAACGAGACTTATCACAGCGTATCGAACAACTTGTAGACAGCCATGACGAAATCTCGGCTCTGTCAAAAACATTTAACACCATGTTGGATAGTTTGGAAAATTCCTCACAGCGTGAGAAACAGTTCAGTTCCGACGTATCTCATGAGCTACGTACACCGATTGCCGTTATTCAGGCAGAAAGTGACTACGGTCGTGCTTATATCGACAATATCGACGAAGCCAAAGAAAGCTTTGAACATATTTTCCAGCAGAGCCGATTTATGACAGCCATGGTTACTCAACTTTTGGACATTGCCCGCTTGGATAATATGGACAGCATTCAAAAAAATCCGCTCAGCATAAGCCAAATGATGCAAGAAGTTGTAGACAGTTACCAACGTATTTGCAAAGAGAGAAATATTACCCTTTCCGCATCCATTGAACCTAACCTTTCCATGGTCGGCAATCTGCCGTTTTTAAAACGAGCCGTAGGCAACTTGATTGATAACGCCATAAAATTCACTAAAGATACTATCTCAATTCAGGTCGTAAAACTAAACAATACCATTCGTATTACCATTAAAGATAACGGCGATGGGATTAATCAAGACGACCTTGATAAAATTTGGAATCGCATGTATCAGGTTGATCAGGCTCGTACCAAAAAATCCAATCAAGGTTTGGGATTAGGTCTTTATTTTGTAAAAAATGTCATTAATTTGCACAAGGCAAAAGCTTATGCTATTAGTGACCCCCATGTAGCAACAAGCTTTATTTTAGAATTTCCTATTATAACTGATGAAGCCCTTGGAGAGGAAATATAATGAAACCATTCCTGCGACCATCTGCGGTTGAAGTAAATGCTTCGGAACCGCCCCGACGATCGCTACGCCGTATAATATTGTTATTTGTCACCGCTTTTGTCATAGGTGGCTGTGTATATGCCATTCACGACTATATAGCACAGCAAGAAGCTAATCGAGTAAATGCAGCCCGCACTGAAATGATTAAAGCTCAAGCTAAAGCCAACAACTTAACAGTCTTAAGCGAAGATAGAATCAAAGAATTAACGTCTATCAACACCGGCGTACCACTCAATGAATTAACATTTAAACAGCTCACCTTAATCACCTTTGATGATTTGCCGTTCCCGCCGGGAGCTCCGATGGGACAAGACATGATGCCTAATGACAAAAATCCGGGACCGCAAGCTAACGGTCCAACTAATAGCCAAGCTCAGACTAATGACGTTGCCAATAATCACCCTAATCTTAATTTACCGACCACCGCGGAAAACAGTAATGTAGCATCATTGCCACCCCTAAGAGTGCCGCCGCCAACACCGCCGGTAAACGGGGAAAAGCAACTTATCGAGCCGGATGAGAACAATACCGATCATTTCCATCCGCCAATCGACGAATTAGCCAAAGGTGTACAGGTTAATGATTTCACACGCACTCCGCCGAAAGAATTCTTGAAGCATCCGCTGTATAAAATTATAGCTACGCGTGCCGGCCTGACTTATGAGTTAATTATTGACGGGGTTAATGGACATATAATAAAATCTATTGTCCACTAAGATTCTAGGATTATTTAGAACCGCATATACTATATGTTTTACCACTAATTATAGATATTAATTTTAGTGCGAAAATTTTATCAAAAAAAGTCATTAAAACACAAAAAACGTTCATTTTGTGTTCATATTGATGGCTTATAGTTATATCATCAAATGAATGGTAATTTCGATACCCCATTCGAATTACCTCTATCATTGATTACAGGGAACTATATTGATACTGAACCCTCCCTGTTCAGCCAATATAGGTGATCAAGATTTCATTTGATTAACACTAACACTCCCCTTACAAAGAAAAACAGGAATCCCTCCCCGGATTCCTGTTTTTCTTTATTTTTAGATGTCTTAGCCAATTATTACGAACTCTTTACAGTCCGCAATTTGCCAGAGACCGCTTTTATATAGTAAAATGTTACTATTAAATTTATATTTTTCTATATAATATAGATTTTATAAATTTCAAGACTAGTTGTACCCAAACTTCAAGGAGGTTATCATGACCCTAATTAATGAAAATTATGCCAATCTACAAAGTTCCTATTTATTTGCTAATATTGCTCGCAAAGTGGCAGAATTTCAAAAAACGCATCCGGATGCCGATATTATTCGTTTAGGCATCGGTGACGTTACCCAACCCTTAGCTCCGGCAGTAATTGAAGCTATGCATAAAGCGGTTGACGAAATGGGGCATGCCGAAACCTTCCGCGGCTACGGTCCGGAACAGGGCTATGAATTTTTACGCCAAGCTGTTGTAGACCATGATTACAAACCACTAAATATCAATCTCGACATTGACGAAGTTTTTATCTCCGACGGTGCCAAATCCGATGTAGGTAATATTCAGGAGTTGTTCAGTGCCGATAATATAATCGCCATCACCGATCCGGTGTATCCGGTGTATCTCGACAGCAATGTTATGGGCGGTCGTTCCGGTAAATTTAAAGGCGACCGTTTTGAAAACATCGTTTACTTACCGACCAATGCGGAAAATAACTTTTCCCCTGAATTCCCGGACCGTCGCGTAGATATCGTCTACCTCTGCTGCCCGAATAATCCGACCGGTACCGTGTTGAGCCGCAAACGTCTCAAAGAGTGGGTTGACTGGTGCAAAGCCAATGAAACGGTGCTTATGTTTGACTCCGCTTACGAAGCCTTCATCAGCAGCGAAGACACGGTTCACAGCATTTACGAAATCGAAGGGGCTCGTGAAGTAGCCATTGAATTCCGTTCCTTCTCAAAAACAGCAGGTTTTACCGGCACCCGATGTGCCTATACAGTGGTACCGAAGGAATTAACGGTCAATACCGCAGATGGCCAAAAACAGGCCTTAAATCCTATGTGGAACCGTCGCCAATGCACCAAATTCAACGGTGTTCCTTACATTATTCAGCGTGCTGCCGAAGCGGTTTATTCTGAAGACGGCCATCGTCAAACGCGCGAAGCTATTGCGTACTACAAAGAAAATGCCCGCATCATCCGCGAAGGCCTTACCGCTATCGGTCTTACCGTATTCGGCGGTGTTGATGCACCTTACATTTGGCTTAAAGTGCCGGCCGGTATGACAAGCTGGGATTTTTTCGACCTGTTATTGGAAAAAGTAAATATCGTAAGCACCCCGGGTGCCGGTTTCGGCCCATGCGGCGAAGGTTACTTACGTCTCACCTCCTTCGGCAGTCGTGAAAACACGTTGCGTGCCATTGAGCGAATTAAAACATTAAAATTTTAAAGTGAGGTATACATGTTTACAGTAGTAAAAAAACTAGAAATCAGCGCCTCTCATCAGCTGAAATTGACCTACAAGAGCAAGTGTCAAAACTTGCACGGTCACAACTGGATTGTGCATATTCATGCACGCTCCGCCGAGCTTGACGAGAACGGTATGGTTATCGACTTCGGTCACATCAAAGAAGCCATTCACGGTCGTCTCGACCACAAACACGTGAACGATATTATGGGTGACATCAATCCCACTGCCGAAAACATGGCAAAATGGATTGCCGACCAATTAGGTGAAAAATGTTTCAAAGTTGTTGTACAGGAATCGGAAGGGAATGTAGCCATTTATGAACGTGATTGAGCGTTTCAGTTCCATCGAAGGTGAAGGCACACGCCAAGGTTTCCCCTGCTCTTTTTTACGACTTTATGACTGTAATTTACGATGCGTCTACTGTGACACAACGTACAGTTACGGTGACGAAGTAGACTTTGAAATCCAGTCTGTAGAAGAAGTAGCGGATGCTTTAAAAGAAATGGGCAACCGCTACATAACCATCACGGGCGGCGAACCTTTATTACAGGCCGCCGAAGTAGAGCAGCTCATCGATATTTTGAGCCGTGAAACAACACCGTTCGGCCCTTATGAATTCAACATCGAAACGAATGGCAGTATTATCGCTCCCTTCCAACGGGATAATGTGTTCTATACCTATGATTACAAATGTCCCGATTCGAGTGCCGAAGAGTCTATGCATCCTCACCTGTGCGAAGCTTTAACCGACAAAGACGTGTTAAAATTTGTAGTCAGCTCCTTCGGTGATTTGCAGCGTATGAAAGAAATAGTACTTACCAAACAACCAAAAGGCCACATCTTCGTGTCCCCGGTTTTCGGCAAAATCGCCCCGAAGGAAATTGTAGATTATTTGCTCACCAATAACTTGCAGCAAATCCGCATCCAACTCCAAATACATAAGTTTATCTGGGATCCCGATGCCAAAGGTGTTTAAGTGCCTTTTACTTAAATAAAATTTACAACTAATATTTACAAAATCTTGACAAGTGCCTTCTACTAATGATATGATATTTTAGTAATTAGATATGGAGGATTACTCAAGAGGCTGAAGAGGACGGTTTGCTAAATCGTTAGGGCGGGTTACCGTCGCTAGGGTTCGAATCCCTAATCCTCCGCCATATATTTTAGTGCAAAATTGAATGTATTCAGTACTAATCAAAACCCCTTCGGGGCTAGTGAAAATCTAGCTTCAAAGGGGCTTTTTTATTGTGTCAAATAGTCAAATATCCTTAGTAATTATTAAGTTTTTCCGTCTTATTTCCGTCTAAATTTTGATTGTTAAAATTCAATTCAAGAAGGCTATTTTATAAATTCCGTCTAACCGATAAAAGCAGTAAATACAAGCACTTATATCACAAAACTAATTCCGTCCAAAAAGTTTTATATTATATCTTCTATGTCTGCTATACTATCCTTCATTTTATTTGTAACATGCATGTATATTTCAATAGTGGTTTTACTGTCGCTATGACCTACACGGGCCATTATTGCAGGTATTGTTTGCCCTGCTTCCGCTAGTCTGCTTATATGCGTATGTCGGAAGATATGAGAAGTAATCTTTTTGTTACTGACTTTTAATAGGCTTAATTTCTTATTGATATACTTTGCGTCATACGGCTTACCACCTCTACGCCCTCTATTAGTCATTGATTCATTCAGTGTAATAAATATATATCCTTCATTATTAAAATCTTTATTGCTACTAACTTTCTTTTTATACTGATTTTCTTCAATTAAAGTATCAAGTATTTCTATAGTTCTTTTGCCTATAGTAACATCTCTTATACTCTTTTCCGTCTTAGGCGGTTTTCTCTCTTTTGTCTGATACTCCATACTACCGTTAACATTAATTCTACCGAATATTTCACCTTCTTCATTTTCTGTCTTTATGTAATCTTGTTCCCTTATTGCTAATAATTCACCGATTCTAACGCCCGTTCTAACTTGAAATTCTGCTATCAATGCAAGTCTTGTATCTATTGCCCTTAGTTGTTGTAAACATTCTTCTACTTCCTCATATTCAAGATACTTACTATTAGCTGCTTGTACTTCTTTTTCGGTTATTGGGGAGTTTAGGGGCTTGTACTTTTCTAATGCTCTTGAATATGGTATATATCTCTTTTCTGTAGCATATGAAATAATTCTTTTCACCTGTGCTATAGTCCTTGATATGGTCCTTCTACGGTATTTCTTAGATTCTATCAATCTTCTATTTAAATTTCTTAATTGATTTACATCAATAGCCGATAATAGTATTCCTTCGGGCAAAAACTTTATAATGCGTTTTACCGCTATATCGTGATTAGTATGAGTTGCGGCTGTTACTGTTACTTTATATTCTTCTAACCATTCATTAGCGACCGCTTCAAAGGTTATATTCTTATAAAACTCTTGCGGGCTTGTCTTTTGTTGTATCTTTTTCGTTAGTATTGCTCTTGCTTGTGCTTGATACATTTTAGTATTGCCGCCTACCGTAACACTAACTTCTTTAAATCTCCCCGTGATAGGGTCCTTATACGATTCTGTAAATTTATATTTACCGTTCGTTTGCTGTCTGCTCCACATAGCTATTTCCCTACTATTAAACCTCTTGAGATAATAAAGTCTTTTAGTTTAATTTCTTTTCTTACATAATCTTCGATTTGCTTTGCAACATAAAACGAAAAGCATTTATCATACTGACTAAAAAAAATAATCCATTCCTCTCTATTATATATATCTTCTAAACTACCAATAGAAGGAAGATGTATATTAGGACTTTTATTTTCGTTCGGTACTCTTACTAAGGCTTTAAATGATTTGCTTTTATTGTTTGATTCTTGAACGCTTTTTAGCGTTATCTCTATTTCAATGTCTTGTAACCCTAAAATATAACTTTCATCATCGTTATTTGTATACTCCATTGTATGAATTTCCAATTCAAAAGGAAGGTATATAATTATATCTTCCAACTTTGTAATACCTAAAATTTGCATAACCCTTTCGAGCGATTCTGTATTAATATCTCTAAACTTATTACTTACAAGATTTTCAATAAATGTTTTAGGGAAGTTATGCTCCAAGGCAAAACGCGTTTTCTTAATTTTCCTATCATTAAAAATAGTATCTAACTTTGATATAAACATAGTTTATTCCACCTTTCTACAAAAAGTCATTTCAAATAGATTTTTTAATTAAATCATTTTTAACTTGACAAAAGCACAAAAATATGTTATAATATATATATGAACTGAATATATTTAAAGTATACTTTCACTCAATTATATTTTAAACTATATTTTCAGTAATATCAATATTATCACCATTTTAATTTAAAAGGAGGAAGCAACAATGAAAAAGAAGAAAGTAAACTAGCTAAAAGCAAGGAAGGAACAATAGATATACTAACTAATTTATTCACAGAGAATAAAGAAAGAGTAGTAAATGTATATCCAATTCATCATGAGGAACTTTGTAGTTATGTAGGGGGAGAATTATGGTAAACACTGAATGCAAGTATACTAAACCGTGTGAAATGGTGTCATTATATCACATGAGTAGAAGCACAATTTATAGACTCATGCAAACTATGGCAAGCATACCAAAATATAAAGATACTGTACTAAACTTAGGACATAAAAATAAGCTGGTCAAGATTGAAGAGTGGGAGCAATTTCTGCATGAATACAGCAATGGAGATTATAAACAAAAAAAATTCGCTTAGTATTGGCGTACTAAACGAATCAAAAAAGTATTTTTTTAATTATCTATAACTTAACTATATCATAATTCTAAAATAAATGAAAGAGGGCTTCTAATAGTTGGTAGTTTTTGAATACTACTGTTTTAATATGAAGCCCTTTAGAGGTGAAAACATGAGTAATACACATGATAGCGAATACGTTTATTCAGTACTTGAAACAAAAAAAGACAAGCGAATTACTTTTCAAGACAAATACGGTAATTGTAGAGATAGAGAATATATAACCGCTTTAACAATGCCAATACATGATATTGATTTTCTAAAACAGGGTAGTTGTACCGCTATATTGAATACCTTCCTACTTAATAAATATATCTCCACCGAGGCCAAAGGACTATTTTCTGTACTATGTGCAAGACGTTGGTATAATACCTGCATTGTAAATGGTAATTTTACCTATATAAGAGAAACTTTTACTGATTTATCATCAAATACATTTCAAAAATACCTTCAAGAGTTAATAGGCTATAACATGATAAAGCTGCACGAATACCAATACAAAGGCAATACTACAAAGAATATTGAAGTACTTCCACCTAACGAATGGATCCTCCCCGAAGGTGAAATTCAGGAAGATACAGAAAATATTATTCCTGCTACCGAGCCACACCAAGAAGAATATGCCCCCTTTTAACACATTCAAAAATTGAGTATGGCTTTTTATTGCCACCCTTTAAAACGGCGGTTCGGGGGTTAAAAATTAATTAGAGCCATGTTCAAAAATTGAGTACTATACTAATTAGTATATACTACTTAGTTTATAAAACTTAGATTAACAACTTAGATTCACAACGTAGTTGTGGAATTTTCAAAGAAAATTCGGGGTATTACTTCTTTTAAAAGATTATAAATAACTTAGTCTTTCGGTATTACTCCCTTACGGTCGTAATACTAGAATAATTAGTAATACCTCACTTCTTTCGGTATTAGAAAAAGGTTTTTAAACTACTTAGTATAAATAATTAGTGCTAGAATTATATTAAGTCTGTATTCGTTATATACTACTTTTATAGTATGAATAAGATACTTGCGTATCAAAGTGCAAGCACTTTATTATACTAAAGTATATGATGTTTTTATATAAGTTTTACTATCTTTATACTATTGTTATTATATGCTTGCTTTTCGTATACGGCGTATAGTAAAATTATCTATAGGTATTTGTATTTATTTTAATAAGGGGTGTTAAAATGAAAAAGAAAGTCAGTTTATTATTCTTAGGTATTCTTACTCTAAGTTTAGGTGTAGCATTTGCCGAAACGCCGTATCAAGTTAAATGTCCAAGAGATAATTCATACGCATATTTCACAGGGGATCGAGATTCAGACATTTACGGAAGATACAAATATTATGAATGTATGAACGGTCATCGTTTCATGCTTAAACAGTAATTTCTAACAAGCCACGGTTTTTATACCGTGGTTTTTCTTTTTATTACTACCACCATTCATACTGATATATAGTACCCCTTTATAAGAAGCCCCACCCCTTCGGCGGTATCTCAAACATGCTTTATATTCGTATAAGATACTTCTAACTATTTGACGGGGGACCTCCACCCTCCAAAATCGAAGCCCCACCTCCTGAATTATATATAAATATATTCAACAATAGAATCTAAAATAAAATACTATTCAACTTGTATCTGAACACTAGAAAATAATCATTTTTTGCCGTATAATTTAAGCAAGTAAAAAAAGGGGGCTCTACCCCTAAAAATAACGATTTTTCAGTTATTCAAGAATGCAGTGTTTATGCGGGTTTCTAGCCTTGAATAAAAATGTCATAATTCTTATTTTGAGCTTTAAGCGTTTTTATTTTATCCGCTAAGGTGTTTATACCTACCACAAAATAAAGTTCGCTTAGAAGCGAAAATACGACGCTTTTTTTATCTCTTATTTTTCTTCTCTTTTCAACTTTGGATCTATTCCGGTTTTTATGCTGCTATCATACCACTAGAAAGAAGAAAATCGCCGCATCAAATAACGACAGTGTTACCTATCAAATAATCTCTTTTAAATGATAAGCATTTCTGTATTATTATGCAAAAACAACGCATAAAACCAACACAATATACACAAAATCACTGTATAAAATTCATGATTGAAAATCATACTTCTTTTTACTACCCTAAAACCGCATAAACAAAGGCTTTTCCATTTTGGGAAGGTATGGAATTAGTTCCGATAAGGATATATTATCGGAAGTAATCCACTATTACACCCTTTACTATGAGTTATCAGAATAACAATATTTTCCGTCTAAATTCCGTCTTGTTCTTTTGACTATTATATAAAACCTTTATATTATCATACAAAGGCAATATATACCCTAATCCTCCGCCAGTTAGATTACAACCCCAAAGAGCCTGGTTTTACTGGATTCTTTGGGGATTTTTTCTATCCAAAACGTTAGATAAAAACTTAAATTATGCTATACTAATAACAAGAGAATTTCTCCCATCGTGAGGAATCTTCCTCACATACAGTTTACGGACCTTTAAGGATAACGACTGTGCAGTTTTTTTGCTGCCATCGTTATCCTTTTTTTCATATAAGGAGGTATTATGTATCTCATCGTCGATAATTACGATTCCTTCACCTATAATCTGGCCAACTTGGTTGCCGAAACAGGACGCGACGTTATGGTTCGTCCCTGCGATACCATCAGCCTCGATGAAATTGCCGCTATGAAGCCCGAAGGCCTCATCATCTCACCCGGTCCCAAAGGACCGGCCGATGCCAAAGAGTCTTTGGCCATTGTTCGTGAATTTAAAGAGACTCTGCCTATTCTCGGCGTCTGCCTCGGCATGCAAATCATGGCCCACGACGCCGGCGCGTCCGTGATTCGCGGTGAAAAGCCGATGCACGGTAAGATAACGCCAATTCATCACGAAGGGCAGGGCTTATTCAAAGATCTGCCCAAAACTTTTGCGGTGACTCGCTATCATTCACTTGTCATCAAAAAGAGCACTTTGCCACCTCACTATCAGGTAGATGCCGTCAGCGACGATGGTGCCGTCATGGCTATGTCACATCAAACATTACCGCTCTTCGGATTGCAGTTTCACCCCGAAGCCTTACTATCCGAGTACGGCTCTGATTTAATCCAAGCCTTTTGTCGTCACGCCGAAGAAGGAGTCCGTGTCCATGACTGAAACCATGATTAAAACTACTGATGCTATAGCAGCAACAATGTCCAAATCTACGGTTATTACTATAACTGAAACAATATCTGAACCTTGCGTTCGCCGTTCTACTTTGCCTTATACGGCCGCTGAAATTTTTGCTCTTTTTGCGGAAGAACAGAATGCAGCCTTTCTCGACTCTTCCTTAGAAAACAACCTCGGTCAATATTCCATCATCGGGCTCGTGCCCTATCATGAGGTGAATGTCGAAAAAGGACGTCTCTACGTGAATGGTCAATACCATCCGGAAAAACCTGAAACTTATCTTAAAACCTATTTACAGAATCATCAACGAAAAAACGATACGAATCTGCCTTTGACAGACGGGGCCATCGGCTATGTTACCTATGACTACGGCATGGTGGAAACGGGCCTTACCTCGCGTCACGAAACGAAAATCATCATGCCCGATATGAAGTGGATTTTCTACGATTTCTTTATCATTGAAGATTTAAAAGAGCACGCCCTTTGGTTCATTGCAAACGGACATACTGAACCTGCTCCCATTCTTTTGAAAAAAATGGAGGACCTTATCGCTCAAAGAATGGCGAACTTTCAAGCACCGGCATTAACAGAAACTTATCTGCTCACGATTCGCCCGGACTGCACGCCTGATGAGTATACCTCGGCACTTCAGAAATTAATAGCCTATCTTATAGCCGGCGATGTTTACGTTACCAATTTTACCGGTACCTTGACTGTCGACTGTGCCTGCCCCGCTTACACCTTCTTCAGCCGTCTGCGCCGAGACAATCCGTCACCATTCGGAGCTTACCTGCAGTACGGATTCTATCAAATCATCAGTGCCTCCATGGAACGCCTGCTCCGTATCGACAATCGGCACATTGAAACAAGGCCTATCAAAGGGACGCGTCGTCGTGGTAAGACGCCTGCCGAAGATGCAGCTCTTCGTGCTGAATTGGCAGCATCGCAAAAAGACCGCAGCGAATTGTTGATGATTGTTGATCTTGAACGAAATGACCTTAATAAAATCTGTGAGCCCGGCAGTGTCGCCGTTCCTAACCTCTTTTCAGTAGAGGATTACGCCTCAGTCTTCCACCTGGTGTCCGCTGTAACCGGCACGCTCCGTCCGGAACAAACGGCCATAGACGCACTGACGGCGCTCTTCCCCGGCGGTTCCATTACCGGGGCCCCAAAACAGCGCGCCATGGAAATCATCGACGAACTGGAATCGAGCCGTCGCCAGCTCTATACAGGCACCATCGGTTATTTATCGCTGGACGGTAACTGTGATTTCAACATCGTCATCCGCACCGCTGTCCACCAAGATAACAAATACTATATCGGCCTCGGTGGCGGTATTACCGCCGAATCCGACCGAAACTTTGAATACGAAGAAATTTGGCAAAAGGCTAAAGCCTTGCTCACCGCATTGAAAGGAGACATTTTTGACTATGAACCTTACCTTTGATGACGGCTATCAATTTGGCCTCGGTGCCTTTGAAACTTTGGCCCTCGTAAACGGTCAGCCTATCTGGTTAGAAGCCCATGAAGCCAGAATGCGGCAAACGCTTGATTGGCTTGGTATCACACTGCCGGCTGACTGGAAAAACCGTTTTCAAACCTATATAGACCGGAATGGTGAGGGCATGGGCGTTGTCAAAATCTTGGCATCCGCTAACAATCTAAGCTTCACCGCCCGCCCCAATCCCTATGAAACTTTAGAGTCAAGACCGGGCTTCGTCCTGGGCTTATCCGACATTCGCCGTAACGAGTCTTCACCCTTTGTCCGTCATAAGACCTTTAATTACGGCGACTCCATCTTAGCCAAACGACAAGCTGCTAAGAACGGCATCGATGAACCGATTTTTTGCAACAGCCGTGGTGAACTGACCGAAGGGGCCGTGAGTAATCTGTTCTTTATAAAAAACGGGCAGCTTTATACGCCGCCCATCGAAGCCGGACTCTTACCGGGTGTTATCCGCGCCTACCTCTGTCATCGCTATAATGTTGTCGAAAAACCAATTATACCTAATGAAATCGACACCTTCGATGAGTGCTTTATTACTAATTCTCTCATGGGCATCATGCCGGTTCTCAAGTTTGGGACTCACGAATTTCCTGTTTCAGAAAATACCAAAACAGAAGAATTTTTCCAAAACTACCTAAAAGACAGACTCCGTCCTTTTCCGACTTAAATTAAATCAGCCCTCAAATAAACTCCAAATAAACACGGAAAGTAGAAAATACTAATAAAAAAGCGACTTTTCATTACGAAAAGTCGCTTTTTAGCATGGCGGAGAGGGTGGGATTCGAACCCACGGCCCCTTGCGGAGTCACTGGTTTTCAAGACCAGCTCCTTAAACCACTCGGACACCTCTCCAAATTAAACTATTACCTTAATATATTACCGTGTTTTGTCCAACAAATCAAGCCCTTAGCCAAACTTTCCTCCGAAAAGCTCCGTAAATCACAGTCTCTATCCGGCTATACAGCCGACTTCATCAAACTTTCTTTTGTACTCACTCACCCACTACGTTATAATGAACATAGTGTCTCGCGAAATAACTTGCGAGATTAATACAAATAATATACAGCCACTCAAACTATAAAGGAGTACCATGAAACATTTAAATAGAAACAAATCCCGTAAATCCACTAAACGCATCACATTAACGGCCATAATGACCGTTACTTTGGCGTTTTCCGCATCAGCCTATCCGGTTAGCACCGCACACGCGGCCGATCCGCTTAGTGCTTATATCGCCGCAAAAATCATCCCGTCCTTCTCGTTACCGTCACTCAACCCGATTAAAGCGGCCGGTCAACTGCTCGGACTTGTAAGTGATTCCGACGATGCGGTGAAAAAAGGCAAAAAAGTAGACAGCAACTATAAGTTTAAAGCCACTAAAACAGCCAACGGTAATCAGACTTTTAAAAAGTCCCTCAGCAACAATCAGAATAACCAAAATGTAATCTTGGTTCAGAAAACCGGCAAAGCAAAGTTGAAAAAAGCCGAACTCATCAAAACCGGTAATAGCGACAGCGAAGGTCTCAGCCTTTGGCGCGGTCAAAACGCGGCTCTCTTAGTCGCACCTTACAGTGAAGCAACGATTGAAAGCAGCACGATTACCACCACCGGCGATGGTGCGTCAGGCGTAGTCGGCAGCGGCAAAAAGGTAAAAATCACCGCCAAAGATTTAACGGTTCACACAAATAACCGTGTCTCCCAAGGTATCGGTGCCGCTTACGGTGCCGAAATCAACTTAAAACAAAGTAGTATCAGTACCTACGGCTTCCAAAGTCCGGCCATTGCCACGGCTACGAAGACTAACAGCATTCTCACCGCGGATAATGTAACGTTACGCACCTATGGCAAAAACAGCCCCCTCATCAGCTCTACCGGCACGATGAAGTTAAATGCTGTTAACGGCGAAGCTACGAACGGAACCTTAGGACTTTTGGAAGGTAATACGGATGTAACCTTCACTAATTCCCAATTAAAAGCAGCCAATGGTTTTTACCTATATCAGACAGATTTAGGCACAGCTGAAAAAGGTACTTCGAAGCTAACCATCAATCAAAGCCAAATTACGGAAACCGGCACAGCACCACTTTTCATCGTTATCGGTACTAAAGCACAGCTAAAGTTGCAAGGTAATACAATTAATAAATCCAGCAATGCCCCACTCATGCAGGTTCTATCCGGTGCGGGCGATTCATCCGACCTAACCTTTGCACCGGCGGCTATCAACAATACAGGAAACACTAACAGCCAAGTGAAACTGCAGGCTAACCAACAAGCCATTAACGGCGATATCTTAGCCGACCGCGGCAGTAAATTAGATATTAAGCTTGCACAAAACTCGACTTTCACCGGTGCCATTAATCCAAATAACAGTGCCAAACAGTCCTCGCTCAGTCTTAGCAAGGACTCGGTTTGGAATGTAACCGGCGACTCGTATTTAACCGAACTCAACAATGACGATGCAACGAATAGCAATATTCATACCAATGGTCATACGGTGAAAATATTGAAATAACCGTCATGAATCCGGTGGCATAGAACCAAAAATTACACATCATCCCGAATCAGTTCATCTCGAATCAGTGTCCTAACTCATCGGATAACCCCTTATTGTTAGATTTTAAACCTAACAGTAAGGGGTTTTTCATACAATAAATTTCGTATGACGTATCAAAATAAAATAACGACATATCACTAATTGTGATACAATAGAGATATATAGTATATTGAAAAGGAACGATATATATGAAATTTATCTCAACATATTTAAGCCCCGTAAAATGGGCTTTTTTAAGCGCCAGCCTGCTCTCCTTGATTCATGTAGTCAGTGCGCTCACTGTACCGACCTTAACGGCCAGTATCATTAACGAAGGCGTTTTGCACGGCGACTTGGACGCCATCAGCCGGCTCAGCATTGCCATGCTCGCAGCCTCTTTGGTGACCGTTATCGGCTCTTTAAGTGCTGTATATCTGGCCTCCCATATTGCATCACGCGTAAGTCTCAACATGCGCCAACAACTCGTACAGGCGTTACAGGACTTCTCTTTGTCGGATTTTTCAAAATACGGCACCGGCACATTGCTCATGCGTGCCACTCGTGACGTTGAAAAAATCCAGTCCGTCCTCTCCGAAGGCATCAATATGATTCTCCCTATGCCGCTCATGATTATAGTCGGCCTGGGGCTTACTTTTTACAAAAGTTTTGAAATGGGGCTTATCATCTTAAGTCTCATGGTCATCATGGTAATGCTCATGGTTATGATTCAAAAACGAGCCCTCTCTATAGTTATGGCAGTTCAGCAACAACTGGATAAGCTCACCGACCTCGTGCGCGACCATATTATCGGCATGTCCGTTATTCGTGCGTTTAATCGTACTGACGATGAAAAAGCCGCTGAAATCAGCATGTTCTCCAATTTATCCGCCAAAGAAACTAAATTGGCACGTACCTACGCCATCGGTTTGCCGAGTATCCTCATCATCTTTAACATGAGTACGGTAGTTATCCTCTGGCTCGGCGGTTATCAGATTGACTCCGGCGTGCTCCAAATCGGTGATATTATGGCCATCATCGAATACGCCACCCTTATTTTGATGAACCTCATTATGGCCGTGTTCGTGCTTCTCGATGTGCCGGAAGCCATTATCTGCTATCGCCGTATTCGGGAATTATTGGTTCATTCTGAAAACCCAACCGATACTTCTAAGCTAAATATAGCGGCTGAAAATTCCGTTTCACATGAACCGGTTGCCAGCTCCAACCATGTACCGCTGTTAGAATTCCGCAACGTTACCTTCCGTTATGACGACGCGGAAGAAGCGGCGTTAAAAGACATTTCCTTCACCCTCAACGCCGGCGAAACGCTGGCTATTATGGGCGATATCGGTTCCGGTAAGAGTACCTTGGCAAAACTCATTTTGGGCCTATATCCCATCGAGTCCGGCGATATTCTTTTCAACGGTCAGTCAATTTTTAGCCAACCTATTGAAGCTGTTCGTTCACAAATCGGCTATGTACCGCAAACGGCCTATCTTTTCACCGGTACCATCGCCATGAATTTAGAATTCGGCAAAAGCCAATTATCCGATGCATCGCTGACACGTGAAGATCTGGAAGAAGCAGCTAAATTAGCGGGTGCCCATGAATTTATCAGTCGCTTCGAAGACGGTTACGTTCATGAACTGGCACAGGGCGGCACCAACCTGTCCGGCGGACAACGTCAACGTTTAGCTATGGCTCGAGCCTTAGTGCGCAAGCCGCGTCTCTTAATTTTTGACGATAGTTTTTCTGCCTTGGACGGCATTACGGAACAGCAAGTGCGTAAAGCGGTAGCCCTGGAAATCAGCCAAACAGAACCGGACGGCCGTGCTTTCATATCCATTGAACAGAAAGTCAGCGCCGCTCAAAAAGCGGATAAAATCCTAGTCATCAATCAAGGTGAATCGGCCGGTGTGGGCACGCATGAGGAACTGTTAGCCCACTGCCCTATTTATCAACAGATCGTAACATCACAGGAGGTGGCACTATGAAACTAGTCAAACGATTCCTCCTGGATTCACGCAGTCAGTGGTGGCGCCTCGGTTTTCTAACCATAGCCCTCATCTTGGCGGCCAGCTTTGAAATCATCGCGCCGCGCCTGTTGGGTCAGATTGTGGATGCCATCGTCCATGGTCTGGAAGAACATCGAGAAATTAATGCAATTCTAGATGGCACCACCGATACGGTTGTACTCCTTATTATTTTCTACTCTTGCCATGCTGTATTTACCTATGTAAGCGAGTTCATCATCGCCGGCAGTGCACAACACATGGTATTGGCTTTACGCAGTCGTGTAAGTCATCAGATTCACCATTTACCAATGTCCTATTTCAATCAACATAATCGTGGCGATATGCTGAGCCGTCTCACCAGTGACCTTGACTCTGTCGGGGAAACGCTCCGAGAAGGCATTCCGGGCCTCATTTCTTCCTTTATCGGCATCGTCGGTGCCGTAGCCATGATGCTTTGGATCAGCCCGAGTCTGGCACTCATAATTCTTGGCGTAATTATCGTCGGCGTTTTCGGTTTAACCTTTACATCTAAAAAAGCCCGCGCCATCTACCTGCGCAATCAGCAGGCTTTAGGTGCCGTAAATGGTGGGATTGAAGAGTTGATCTCCGGTAAGCAAATCATTCAGTCTTTCGGTCTTGAAAAAGTCTCCACTGACCATATGACGGACTTGAACACGCAACTTTTCACGCGCGAACGACAATCCGGCTTTATGGGCCAACTTATCATGCCGTTAGTTAACTTCATCAACCAAATCGGCTATGTACTCGTTGCTATTCAGGGTGGTCTTCTCGTTTTGCGCGGTCAAATTACCCTCGGTGATATTCAGGCCTTCTTCCTCTATGTAACTCAGGTATCCGACCCAATTTCCCGAAGCTCCTACATTTTAACAAAATTCCAGGAAACTCATGCTGCCTTGGGCCGTATTTATGAGATTCTGGACGCACCCATGGAAGATGACTCGGGAAAAGGCGAACTTTCGACCGCATCAAACGGCAATGCCATTGAATTTAAGCATGTAAACTTCGGTTATAGCGAAGATAAACCGCTCATGACAGATGTTAATTTTGAAATTCCGAGCGGTCACGTTGTAGCCATTGTCGGTCCGACAGGTGCCGGCAAAACCACGATTATTAACCTGCTCATGCGTTTTTACGAAATTTCCGGCGGTACCATTACGGTTCACGGCACGGACATTCGTGAATTAAGCCGCGAGACCTTACATCGCCAAATCGGCATGGTATTGCAGGATACTTGGATTTTCACAGGGACGATTGCGGAAAATATTGCCTACGGCAAACCGAATGCAACACGTGAAGAAATCATCCATGTTGCCAAACTGGCCATGGCTGACCATTTTATCCGCACCTTACCGCATGGCTACGATACGGTATTAAAAAACGGTGCCGATGACCTGTCACAAGGTCAACGCCAGCTACTAACCATCGCTCGTGCCTTCTTGGTTAACCCGAGCATTTTAGTGCTCGATGAAGCCACCGCAAATGTTGATACGCGTACGGAAGTGGAAGTACAGAAAGCTATGAATCAGCTCTTAAAAGGACGTACCGGCATCGTAATTGCTCATCGCTTATCTACCATTCGCGATGCCGATTTATTGCTCGTCGTGAATAACGGTCAGATTGTTGAACAAGGTACCCATCATGAACTCTTGGCTAAAGGTGGTTATTACAAGGAGTTGTATGAAAACTATGCCAAGGGGATGGCGGTGTAAGCTTGTTCATAGACTTCATCCCCTAAAAAAAAGCAATAAAACTAAAATCAAAAACGAAGTAATACAAAACGGGACTGCCCAGGTTATACCTTGGGTAGTCCCGTTTTGCTTTTGTTTTATTATTTATTAGCCAACTGACGCATGATTTCCTGTACTTGTGTACGTAATTCGGCGTTTTCCTGTGCCTGTTGTTGAACTTGAGTGCGTAATTCTTCAATCGTTGAATTCTGAGATTCTAATTTCTTAGACTGTTCAGATACAACTTCGGCTAAGGCAGATTTCGAGTAATTCGAATATTCGTTACTGCTACCGAATTTAACACTAACGCCTGCATTAAACATGTTTTCACCACCGCCCATGCTAGTACCAACGGAGAATAGCAAGTCATTCGTCGGACGATAGAACGCACCGAGAGCTACGGCATTAGCTGATTTGTAGTTACCGTAACCGGCGGCAAAGTCCCATTTAGCAGTCGGATCGTAATCTTGCGGATGTAAGGCTGCTAAAGCGGCCGCACCGGCACCGACACGATTAACGCGATTGTCCAATTTATTAACTTGACTGTTTAAGCTGGTTACATTATTGGTAATATTGCTTACTTCGTTGGAAATAGAAGTAATATTATTGGTGTTCTGAGTAATCTGAGTTGTATTGGCAGCTACCTGGCTATCTAAAGCAGTCAAGTTATCTGCCGCAGATTTAGACTGTTTAACATACGTGCCGTCTTTAGCTACGCGAGTTTCGTTGTAAACAGTGCTGCCGGTAACGATGCCTTTATTGCCGGATTCAACTTTACCGTCAGTATTCACTTTGATTTTGTAATTAGTTCCGCCAATATTATTCTTTTCTGTGCTGTCGATAATAATGGAAGTATCACCATCGGCATTGGCAATGGTATTTCTCGTATCGATAGCTGAGGCTATAGTAGATAAATTAACACTCCCTGAAATGATTTCTTTTCCATCGGAATTCTTAATTGACAGACCTAATTTATTGTCTTTAAAACTCAAAGCATCCGTACTTTCTTGTAAGCCTGTACCTACAGCATCCACAGCCGCTTTAAGCTGAGCTACGTTGACCGCATCAGTATCATTGGTACCGGCTGCTACATTAGTAATTTGGCGAGTTAAACTGGTTTCACTATCACCAACGGAAACAGCCGCCGCACCGGATTGCCAAGCAGATGTAATCTGAGTTTTTTCCGATACAGCTGCCGTATAGGCTTTATTGGCATCATTCATAGCTGTTTCGGACGTATTCATAGCGGCTCTCGCTTTATCATTTGCAGTCTTAGCGGCATCCATCTGCTCTTTAATTTTTTTACCTTGATCCGAATCATGGTCAATCTGGTTATACTCATGTACGGCTTGAACATAATCAGCATTCTTGGCCAGATAATCAGAAACCTTAGTTTCATAATCAGCTTTAGCTGTCGAAAGAGCGGATTCCAAATCAGGGATACTGTTATTTAGCTCAGCTAATCTATCCGCCTTACCGACATAGGCAACAATGGCCGCTTCACTTTCAAAAGCTTTGCCGCTAACCGGGTTATATCCAAAAGCCCCTTTATCAACAGATGCTACGGAATTACTACCGATAGCCACACCGCCATCATGCTGTACGTCCGTATTATAGCCGAGCATAACGGCATTACTGATATTTTCCGTATGTTCGCGTAACGGTTTTTGTACCTTTACCGCATAGTACAGCGTATCTCCTACCCAATATTTATCAGGGGTTGTGTGGTCATAACTTTGCGGAGTATATGTTTGTTCTTCATATCCCTCTTTCGTTCCCATCGTCCCCAAAATAACATTGTTACTACCACCGGTTAAAGTATGGTAATCACCAATAACAACATCTCTTGTAGCATCACTCAGCTTATTACCGGTCCCCATAACAGACACGTTATTCACATTGGTAGATTTATTTTGATAACCGGTAACCAGATTATAATCACTGACAGCCGCTTCGGTGCCGTTTAAAGTGTTGCCCGTCCCAAAGATGGCCGAGCGTCTTGCATAATCCGATACGTTGCCGTTCCCCATGGCAAATACGGACCCGCCGTTAAGTGCCGCAAAATCGCCCATTATTTCAGAAAGATGATCGGTATAGCCGAAATCATCAGGAGTGTGGAAATAGACTTCACCCCAACGACCTGAAAAGAACCCGCCTTCAATGCCCTCGTTTACATTACCATATGCATTTGTTATACGGTTTCCTGTACCGAAAGCCATGGAGGTCAGTGAGGAGTCAACCTTATTAAGCATCCCATAAGCACCAGTTGCTATCGAGCCCCCAGGCCCATTTTCACTTTGACTTTCGTAACTAAGTTTATTATCGATACCGTAAACAGAACCATAGATATTTGCATCTTTGATAGTTGAACGAACTCCCACCGCTGTACTTGTTAGCCCCAAATTCTGCGTTCTTTGACCTACTGCCGTACTACCATCACCTGCTATCGTATGATAGCCAACGACAACGACATTTCTATTACCTTCGCCGATAATCTTCTTTTCTTCAGGAGATAAAGAACCGATAATGACGGAATCCTTAATATTGTTTCCTTTTTGATTATCACCAATAATAATACCTGCAGATACTCCTCTAATTTCGTTGTTATTACCAATAACCGTTAAAGCATCCCATTCATTACGATACGTATCATTACCGGTAAGTACATTACCACGACCAATAGCTAAGTCGGAAATATTAGGTTCACGACCTTCAGGATGACCATAGTCAGTAACGGTGCCAACATCTCGACCGATTATTTTATTATTATCACCGATAACGTTTTGTTTACGACTACCTCGTACTTCATTGTTATTACCAAAAACACGAGTATCAACGCTGGCTTCATATCTTGTTCCACCCTGCCATAGGTAGCTCTTTGTTATCTTATTATCATTACCTACAATATTAACGCCATTGGTGTTTTCAACCGTATTGGTATCGCCAATAACATTGGCATCTTCACTGCCGGTTACAGAGTTTTCTGTCCCCACGACACGAGCTGTTTTATCATCAGTCACGGTATTTGTTGTACCCGTAGCGGTACCACTGTCTACAATGATATTATCCGCCGCAAAAACCTGTCCGCCTAATAATAAACTCAATAAGACTGCACTACTCAAAGAAGCCTTAACTACTCGATGACAACCGTGTTTCTTAGTTTCCATACTATACACCTCTCAAATCCTTATACTGCTAACACTTTTACAGCTCGATGAACTTGATTGATTCCCCTTTTAAATTCATCTATGCTTCACTTATGATTAAATGCTAACATTTTTACCATATCGGGTCAATATAGTCATTACTTCAGTTAATATCTTTACTTAATATAAAAATTGATATTATAGAAACTGTATAAAAAACGCGGTAATAACACTTCATTATATCTATAAAGTTTTAGCAAACTCAAACTATAACCAAAGCATCAATAGTTATTAAATTTTTGCGATAATCTATTGATAAAATTTCAGTAAATTTCTTTTTAACAACAAAAAAAGAACCGCCCAAAGCAACTAACAACAATTGCCTTGTAACGGTTCAAAGATTCGAGGTCCTCAATATTTAATTAACATTCACTAAAATCAAAGCATCCTACCATAATTTTCCCGAAGAATGAATAAGTTGCAGCGCCAAGATGCCTACACCCACCGAGAATACCATTAGGATACTGGTTGCCTTCAATCGTTTAGCAATAGCCGCGCCAAGCTGTGCCCCGATAACAGCTCCGATACCGCAGGCAATGGCAATGTTCCACTGAATATGACCTAAGAAATAGTGAGTTGTCACACCCATAATCGTGGACAGGAACAAAATAAACTGACTGGTAGCTGTTGCTATATGAGTCGGGAAACCCAAGAGATATACGAGCGCCGCCACATGAATCAAACCGCCGCCGATACCGAACACACTGGAAATGAAACCAACCACCACACTGATTAAACAACCGATTGTCTTACTGTAGGTCAGTTCATGGAGCTGCAAAGATTCTTCCTTACGCTGCCCTTTAGTCCAGTTTTTATAACCGATAAACGTAGACATACAAAGTAAAAAGAGGCCGAACCAGAATTTCAGCATGGATACGTCAAAACCTTCTGAAGCCACAGCACCGAGATAAGAGCCCGGAATTGTCGCCAAGGTAAACCAAATCGCTGCGCTATACAGAATCTTCTTTTGCTTAATAAACGCGGTTGAAGCCGACATGGCATTAAACATAACGATAGTCAGTGATGTACCAACCACCATAGCCGGCGTCCAATCGGTAAAGGTATATAAGAATACCGGCACGAATACCAAACCACCGCCGGCACCTATGAGTGTCCCGAAAGCACCAACGCCAATGCCCAACACAATAAATTGCAATAACATGCCCACCGACATGCCTAAAATCAATCCTGTTGCCCCATCCATAGCTGACTCAACCTCATTTCTCTTTTTTCAAAACATACACTTCAAATACACTATACATTTGATTACATCTACATTTTAATTCAGTATATCGCAAAATAAACAGAAACGCCATCACTTCCTGGTTATAGCTGTTCGTGACTCAGCTATAAACCCGCAAATGATGGCGTTTTTGTTTACGTAAGTTTGTGTAAGTGTGTGTAAATACGTATATAGTTAACTGACTGGTCGTGCCAATCAAGGAACTACCTTTAAATAGGTATATTTAATTATTTTCAGCTATAATACGGCTGATACGGCTGTTACGATAGGCGCAATAACGGTCGTCATAATTCCCATAAAAATCATAGCCAAAGAGGCAATGGCGCCGGTTTTAGGTCCGTCTTCATACGCTTTGGCAGTGCCTGTACCATGAGCGGAAATGCCGTAAAGCATACCTTTTAACAAACGGTTATGAATGTGGGCACGTTTAATCATCATGGTCGTCATAATCATACCGATAAGACCTGTTGCAATTACAAGGATAGCCGTAATTGTAGGATCACCGCCCATTGTGTCGGAAGCGGCCAAAGCCAACGGCGTAGTTACGGAACGTGGTGCAATGCTGTGAACGAGTTCAGGGCTCAAACCGATGAGTTCAGCAAGTCCCATAGAACCCAAGAACGCAACGGAACACCCCATACCGATAACGACTACCAAAGGAATAAAATATTCTTTAACTACATTACGGAATTTATATAAAGGCACTGCAAAGGCCACGGTAGCCGGTTGCAACATCATGGTGATGTACTGACTGCCTTCCTGATATACCTGATACGGAATATTCATGGTTACGAGGAATAAACCGATAACTACCGGCACACCCAATAAAGGAGTGAAATAAAGCTTTTTGCCGGAACGTTCATATAATTTTTTGAAAAGAAAATACAAAACTACAGTGCCCACTAACGATTCGATGATATGAATACTAATCATCTGAAACGGTGAATAATTTACCATAATTTGTACCCCTTTCTACGTAATTTCATAACGCTCAAAGTAATAATCGTAACGGAAATGAGCAATGTTACAATACTCGTTACGATAACCCCCAACAACATAGCCCCCGTGCTGCCGAACAGTTGTGTATATTGAATAACCCCTATAGCGGACGGAATGAAGAATAACAACAATTCCCCAATTAAAACGGCCGCCCCTTGTTCCACCCAGTTAAGTTTGATAATCCCCGAGCAGAGCAACAAAAATAACAAAATCATGCCCACCAAAGTCCCCGGTAATGGCAGGTGCAACCATTCTTTCAGGTAGCCGCCCAACACTCCTATGAAGGCGAGCAATAGAATCTGACCTACTACAATCGCCACACGTTTCATTCCTTAATGCCTCCTACAAACCGACTAATTACCTATGACAAAATACTTTATGTTCATTCATTAAACGAATGTGATAATTATTGTTTAATCAAATAGGGATTTTTCGATATCCCCGTTGTCATGACTTATTGTATCTCATTTTTTCTTAAAAAAATAATATTTTTTCCCTATACGACCGTATTCTTTTTAGCTATAATAGATAGAGATTATATTGCAGGAGGATTATATGGATATTACCCATTTAAAATACTTTGTAGAAGTGGCTCGCCAGAAAAGTTTTACCAAAGCGGCCCAAACTTTACATGTAAGCCAACCGTCTTTAAGTAAAGCGGTACGCCTGTTGGAAGGGGAATGGAACAAGCAGTTATTCCGTCGCCGTGGGCATCGCATCGAGCTCACCAACGAAGCTTGTGCCGTATTACCGCAGATTGAAGCCTTAGTGAGGCAATTTGAAGTACTGGAGCATCAAATGCACCACACGAATGATACGGAATCGGGCGAATTAAGCCTCGGTATCCCGCCGATGATCGGCTCTTCCTTCTTATCACCGATTATCCGCGATTTCATGGCCGCTTATCCGCAGATTTCATTGAAAGTAAGTGAGCATGGTTCGCCGCAAATCGCTCAACTTGTTCAGGATAATCAGTTACAGGTAGGCTTCGTCACGCTACCGGTATCGGACTTCACCAATCCGGATACGCAAACCTATATTTTTAACCATCAGCCGCTATACTATGTAATGCAACCCGATTCACCGTTTGCCGATTACGAATCCGTTACGCTCCATGAAATTCGCAAGGAGCCTTTGGTATTTTTCCATCCGTCCTTTTCGTTATACGACATTATTCTGGGTCGTTTCCAGGAAATCGGCGTTGTGCCGCAAATCGTAGCACAAAGCAATAACTGGGACTTCATTACGGAACTCGTAAAAAGCGGCCTCGGCACGGCGATTTTACCGCAGACAATTTGCGAGCGTTTGAATCCGGATCAAATAGTGTCGATTCCGATTGAGCCGCGCATCAACTGGGTACTCGGTATGATTTGGAACGAACAGTCCATGATTGTGCCGGCTATTCGACTCTGGGTCAACTATTTCCGCTCCCATGTCGTGGAAGAACGTTTAGTTCATGGTGAGGATCCGGGACCCACCATTTTTGGCGATGCAAAAAAATAAAATCGTCGGGCAAAAATAATGGTACACACAAATAACCCCCTTACAGTAACTGCTGTAAGGGGGTATTTTAATTAGCGATGGAAACTCACACAATATATTATTGTAATAGTTTGGCCAATGCTCGTTGTCGTTTTTTGCATTTATCTTTTACCGGTCGGCAATGATTGCCGCACACTTGACAACGACCTTTGCTGTCGGTCAGCAAGGCTTTCTTTTCCGCCTTGGTCGTCTCGTGCAGATCCGGTAATTTCTTACCAAGGCGTTTTATTTTTTTGGATTTTTATCATCCGAATTGCTCTTAGCTTTTTGAAGGGCGTCTTCGATGAAATCTAAGACTTTAATCGCTGCACCGCGAGCACCTTCTTTTACATTATCAGCTACTTCAGAAATTTGATCGGCTACTTGACCGGCTACTTCTTTAGCACGTTCAGCCACTTCATCAGCCTTTTCAGCATCTTGATCTTTTAACTCACCGGCTTTATCGGCAAGTTCATCAACTTTATCGGCTGCCTGTTCTTTTAAGTCCTGGGCTTTATCCGCCAATTCATCCACTTTGTCGGATGCTTGCTCTTTCAATTCCTGAGCTTTATCAGCTGCTTGATCTTTTAACTCACCGTCTTTATCGGCAAGTTCATCAACTTTATCGGCTACTTGATCTTTCAAATCTTGGGCTTTGTCTGCCAATTCATCCACTTTATCGGATGCTTTATCTTTTATTTCTTCCGCTTTATCAGTTGCTTGGTCTTTTAATTCTTGTGCTTTATCAACAGCTTGGTCTTTCAACTCTTCAGCTTTGCCGGCTACTTCTTCGGCTTTATCAGAAACTTTTTCAACAACTTCTTCAGCTTTGCCATCAGTTGCTTGATTCAAACGATCGGTTAGTTCTTCTTGATTGCTCATTTCGTCTACCACCCTTTCTTTGACATCATTCACTTTTGACTGCACTGCTGTTGCTACACTGCCAGCTGCTTTGGAAATCTCTTTTGTTTTGTCAGCTGCGGTGTCTGCTACATCATCAGTCAACTCTTCCAAATTTTGATACCATTCTTCGCTGCGTTCTTGCACTCCTTTTTTGGCGTGTTTCGCTTTTTTCAATGCTTTTTTGGTTTCTTTTTCAGCCGCCTTAGCCGCTTTTTCAGCTTCCTTGGCGACTTTTTTAGCTTCTTTTTTGGCTGCTTTATGGGCTTTCTTAATAGACTTTTTAGCCTGTTTAGCAAGTTTTTTAAATTCTTTCCACTCCGTATGGAGCATCAAATCTTCAATCGTCATCGGTCCCTCTTTGCCATCCGGCAAATTTTGGCTCAACATATCCAAAATGTCTTGCAAAAAGATTTCTGATGCCGGGAACACTGTATTCGTATCATCGTCATTATCATCTTCTTCTGCAGTTGCCGCCGAATTGGCTGTTACCACCTCCGAATTCAATACAGCATTTGTTCCTGCCAATAAATTATCATCCGCATCGGCGCCCTGTGTTAAGTTCGCCCACGGAATATCTCTATCAGTAATGGCATCAGCTGCCACTGCCTGCGTTTTAGCCACCATCGGTTCAGCTACCAATGTACCCTCTTGACGCAGTACTACCGAACCATCTTGGCGATTAGCCACAGCCCCCTCTTGACGGCTCACTACCGAACCGTCCCGACGAGCTACTACGGTGCCGTCCTGGCGTGCCGCCACCGCACCGCTTTGGCGTAATGCTACAGGTCGATCTGACACATCCACATCCGCCAAATCAACTTCATCTATATTCATTTCTTCACTGGTTAATTCTTCGCCTTGAGTATCAAATTCATCTTCCAAGGAATCGTATACATGAAGCTGTTCCAACAAATCCTGCGTTTCATCGATTTCCTGCCATAAACTGTCCAATAACGCTGTATAGAATAAGCGCGCTTTCACTTCTTCATAGGCCTGACGTGTAATATGAAGTTCTTCATACGTTAAGTCTTCCGTGCTATCCAGCTCTTCAATCAATTGCTGAATATGACAATCCTCAGCATACTTATTCTGTAACGAACGACGAACCGATTCAATAACAGACTTACCAATGATGCCATGACGATTATGCATACTTCCAGCTCCCATCTTCCAATACCTTTGGTATTAATACTTAAGCTAAAAACAGTAAAACAGCATTATTTATTTACTAACGGCACCGTATTGCTGGCTAAAGGCATAACGGTGACGGAATAGTCATCACGCCCCAGTAATTTACCGGCAAGTTCCAAAGCTTCATCAATCGATGTTACCACATCAATGCCGACACGGTCACAGATTGCTTTATTTTCCGGCTTAGTCACCAAGATATGACGATATTTCTGAAAATCTTCGCCTAAATGGAAGGCAATAAAGCCCGGTACGGTAAAGCCGTTACGCAATTTAATTTCGCGTTCCTGCAAATCACGTGTATCAAACCAACCGAGGAATTCTTCCGGTTCGTGAATATCCGGCAATTCCATGAGAAGGATTACAACCCCACCCGGTTTACATGCCAACACGGCATTAACCTGTGTCTTAACACCTTGATACAAGTTGATATCTTTCGGATAACCGCCGGCCGAAGCGATAACACAGTCAGCTAAGCCTTCAATCGGTACACCGTAGATTTTTTCAACCAGCTTAGTCCCTTCGAGCCAAGCATCTTCCCAATGTCCGGCCACGAGTTTGGCAACCTTACCTTCCGTATTGGCTACGGAGTTAATTAAAAAGTCTGCTTCAACCGCACGGCCATGTTGCATTTGGTCATCATGCATAATATTGTTCGTAATATTACCGCTCACGATTTCAGGTTTAGTACCGCCGCCGATTTCATCGGACAAACAAAGATTATGGTTTTTCTGAATCGTCCGATATGATGAAATGCCCGGTAAAATAGCTTTACGACCACCGCCGAAACCGGCAATCAGATGGTATACAATACCGCCGGTTAAAATGAGGCGATCCGCATCCAATGCGAGCTCATTCACTTCGATTGGCACACCGTGCGAAGTTTCGCCGATATGACGGAAATGATTGTCCGGATTAATACCGCTGCTGTGCTCAATGCGAACGCGATTTACTACTTCATCGCCGAATTCAGCGCGTGATTCCACTTCACTCTGTAAGCGATGTGCTCCATAGGCGATTAAGAGAAAAATATTTTTATCCGGTACCCCGGCTTCATTCAAATAGTTAAGCAAAGTCGGCAAATAGGCATCGTAACGAATCCACGCACGAGTAATATCGGATACAACGATACATACCGTTTCATCATGCTGCACTATATCTCTTAAAGGTGCTGTGCCTGTCGGATTATCCAATACTTCAAGAAGAGCCGCCGGAATATCTTCAATAGCCGGATATTCAGCGCCTTCTACCACATTCAATACTTCCTGAGTCGGTAAATCAAACTCTACTTCACCGTTGCCATACTTTAATTTAAAATGTTTCATCTTGATTCTCTTCCTCTCTCTTTTGCCCGGCAGCTCTTTCCCAAAGAGCCCCTTTCATAACAATTCCTTCGCCGAATTTAGCCTCCAAGTCATCTACGGTCTTTGCCAATTCATCTTGCGACACCTCGTTCTCAAATAAAGATATCTGCCCCCAGTCACCGGCAAAATCACTGACCGTAAGCCCCAAAAGGCGTATCGGTTTATCAATGTTTAGTTTATTATACAACAACAATCCTATACGGTATAGTGTTTCTTCGTTGTCCGTAGGCATATCTAAGCGTTTTTGCCGACTTATGGTCTTAAAATCGTTGAACCGTACCTTAATAGCTACGGTATGCCCCTTCAAGCCTTGCCGGCGTAACCGTTTCGCTACTTTATGGGCAAAATAGTGCCATTCCCGGTCAATCACAACCTCATCGGTCAAATCAGTTTCGTAGGTCAGTTCATTACCGATAGAATGAATCATGCGCTCATATTCAACTGGGCGTTCATCGATTCCCCGTGCCAAATCATAGAGCCGTTTAGCTTGATTCCCGGCCACCGGGTGCAGTTTTGATTCATCCGGTAAGGCCGCAATTTGACCTATTTTATAAAAACCCGCTTCGTTAAGACGTTTTTCCGTCTGTCGCCCTACCCCCCCCACAAGCGTTTAACCGGCAAGTTAGCAATGAACCGTGCTTCCTGTCCGTACGGAATCACCACCAAGCCATCGGGCTTCTTAATATCCGAAGCCAATTTTGCCAAATACTTATTCGGTGCGAGTCCCACAGACGCCACCAGGCCGGTTGCCTCTAATATATCCACTTTAATCGCCTTACCGACCGCATAGGGGCCCGCAAAGCGATTATGAAGGCCCGTTACATCTAAAAAGGCCTCATCCAGCGACAAGGGCTCAATATATGGCGTATACCGTTCCATGATGGCATGAACCTGTTCCGAAATTGCATGATATACTTCAAATCGAGGTCTCAAATAAATACCGTCTGGGCAGAGTTGCCGCGCCTTCGCCATACTCATAGCCGAGTGAACGCCCAGTTTGCGAGCTTCATACGACGCCGTTGCTACCACGCCACGCGAAGAAAGGCCACCAACGATTACCGGGCGGCCTCTATACTCGGGATTATCACGTTGCTCCACCGATGCATAAAAAGCATCCATATCCACATGCATAATCCAACGTCTCATCTTAACTCCTACGATTCTTATTCAGGTTTGTCCTCTAAACGACAATACTTAATCTGAGCACAGATACATTCATCTTTGGTTTTGTACAAGTCAGGTAAAATCTTAACCAACTCGTCAAAAGTTTCTTCGTTGATTGAGTAGCGTGTCCATAACCCGTTACGCTGCGAGTTAACAACACCGGCATCAATCAAAATCTTCATGTGATAGCTCAATGTAGATTGCGATAAATTGAAGCTTGCCAAAATGTCACAAGCGCACAATTCATTACACGACAACATGTCGATAATATGCAATCTCGTCTCATCACTCAATGCTTTAAAAATACTTGCCAATCTTTCATATGATACTTCCATGCCCAATACTCCTTTTTTAACCTTAGCTAATGCCCTTTCGCCTTATTCTATGTATATATTATATACTATATCGGTCGATAAATCTAATAATTTCAATATTTCAAGTTTTTTCTGAATCCATGAAAAAAAGTGCTAAGTTACAAACACCTATTCGACAAAGGTTTACACGCTTTGTTAATTAATAATTATTAATTATTTTGAATAAGTTCGAGCACAAAAGTCAATCAATTTTACTGTGTTTTTGCCTTATTTTAGTCTGCTAAAGCTTGACAAAAACCACTTTGCAAGAATATACAAAAGTAGCCTTTCATTATACATCCTTAATAATTATCTTGAATTCTACTTTAACGAAAACAAACTCGGTAAAACTTATTGACCAATGTTGAATATCGTCCTCAAAAAAACGAATAAATAGCCAATTCGAAGCAAAAAAGATTATATACAAATCATAAAATATTCACAAAATATTCATAAATAAACAATTTCACGCAAACAAAAAAATCAGCGGCCGAGACTCGCTCGTGCCGCCGATTTCAAGAAAAGGGATCTCCTAAATATGTCAATGAACAGCCTAATGTAGGGAGGGACTTGCTGTTCATTTATTAGCAGGTTAAAACAAGGATTATCTTATAAATCTTATAAATCTTATAATTTGCCTACAAGATCAAGACCCGGTTTTAAAGTGTCAGCTCCCGGTTTCCACTTAGCAGGGCATACCTGATCACCGTTTTTAGCAACGAATTGAGCTGCCTGAACTTTGCGAACCAATTCATCGGCAGAACGACCGATACCCATGTTGTGGATTTCAGCAGTTTCTACTTTGCCTTCCGGATTTACTACGAAAGAACCGCGGTAAGCACGACCTTCTTCTTCGGAGAAAGTTTCGAAGAAATCAGCCAATTCATGCTTCTGGTCAGCCAACATAGTATACTGAATTTTAGCGATGTTAGGGGATGCATCAGCCCATGCTTTATGTACAAATTCAGAGTCAACGGATACGGAGAATACTTCTACGCCCATTTCCTGTAATTCTGCATAGTGGGACTGCAAATCTTCCAATTCTGTAGGGCATACAAATGTGAAATCGGCCGGATAGAATACGAATACGCTCCATTTACCGACTACATCTGCTTTAGTTACTGTTACTACTTCCGGATTACGGAAACCCTGTAAGGAAAAATCAGGTAATTCTTTGCCGATAATTGCCATTTGTGAGTCACTCCTTGTGTCTTTTATAAATACTATACTATTCTTAAAAACCATCACATCATGGAGAGGATCATTTGATAATTGATCGCCTCTAATTGATAGTTATTAATAACGGATAATCTATATTGATTATGTATTTATTATACACCACGGAACGAAAAAATCAATATGAAATCGAGTTTCAATTATGCGATTTATGAAAAAAGGCGATACAATTTTGCATCTTAGATTTTACGCACTCGTTTATTTTACCAAGCCTTTAGCAACTAAATAGTCATGCGCTACTTCTTTAGGGCTCTTATGTTCCACATCGACTTGATAATTTAACTCACGCATTGTATCTGTATCTAAATTTGCCATCATGCGATTAATAACATCCTGCAATTCAGGGTGATCTTCTAATGTTTTTTGACGAACTAACGGCACACCGTAATATGGCGGAAAGAAACCTTTATCATCTGAAAGAATAGTTAAATTATATTTCTTCAACAGCCCATCCGTAGAAAAGGCATCAACTACCTGTACATCACCGCTTGCCAATGCTACATAGCGAGTTGCCCCGTCAATACCTTTAGCATCTTTAAAGTTAAAACCATACGCTTTTTGAACGCCTCTTAAACCATCTTGGCGATTCAAAAATTCAAGTGTAGTACCTGCCTTTAAGGATGAAGCAACTTGGCTTAAATCCCTCATTGTATGCAAATTATAGGTCTGTGCCACAGCCGGATCTACCGCTAACGTATAGGTATTACTGAACGGTGCCGCCGCTAATAAAGCAACATCATATTTCTCTGCCAATTCCTGTTTTGTTTTATCGTATACTTCTTGCTCATCACTTACCGGTTCATGTTTTAAAATATCTACATACGCCGTGCCGGTATAATCAATATAGGCATCCAGGTCACCTTTTCCCATTGCACTAAACAGCACTTGCGTACCGCCGGCACCTAAATGATTTTCTACTTTAATATTTGTATTCTTTTCAATCATTTCAGCCAGCATATTACCCAGTATTAATTGTTCAGTATATTGTTTACTCCCAATGCGAATCGTATTAGGGTCTCTGACCAAATTGGCATATACATTCTGGCCAAACATAAGAATCAGCAAAGCAGCTACAATACCGACACTCCATTTTTGACGGCGTCGTTTAGCCTTAAGTGTAGAGCGAGTTTTTAGCAACTCAGGTTGTAAACTGACCGGTGTTACCAACGACTCTACTTGAGAGAGCACCCAATCAATAACTAACGCCAATATACATGCAGGAATGGCACCGGCCAAAATCATACCGTTATTAACGGAGCTGATACCGCTAAAAACCAGAAATCCCAAACCGCCGGCTCCGATAAATGCGGCAATTGTCATAAGCCCTACGGCTGTAACAGCCGAAATTCGCACACCTGCCATTAACATCGGTAAAGTTAACGGCAACTGCACCTTCCACAATATTTGTTGACGAGTTAAGCCAATCCCGCGAGCCGCCTCAATGGTGCCCGGTGAAATTTGACTAATACCGATATAGGTATTTTTAACAATCGGCAAAAGGGAATATAAAAATACTACAATTACCGATGGCAAGGTGCCAATCCCAAGAAGCGGAATGGCAAACCCCAGTAAAGCCATGCTGGGAACGGCTTGAATTAAATTAGTTGCTCCCATGACCGGCTTATTTAGCGGCTTTACGTAGCTGATTAAAATCCCCAACGGCAAACCGACTATAATAGCTAAACCCACCGCAATAGCGGTTAGCTGAATATGCTCCAACAAAAGACGCATAATCTGATCTATATTTTCAAACATATAACTAAATATACCCAATTATATTACCTCCGCATCATCGACATACTGACTTCCCAGTGTGGTAATCAAACTACTTTGTGTAATGACCCCGGCCAGGCGTTCAGAATCGTCCAAAACAATCATGTACGGACGATGCAAGGTCTGAATTGTTTCTACCACATCTAATAATGAATCCCCCACATGAGCCAACTTCTTCGGCTGTGCCATGATTTCACTAACCGGCCCTTGTAAGCTTGCCTGTTCACGAATCATGCGGGCATTAATTAAGCCTCTGAAACGGCGAGTGCCACGCTCAACTATAATAAGAAAATCCTGAGGAATATCTTTGATTTTTTTCATACAACGGAATAAACTGTCACTCGGATAGGCAATATTGGTTGCATCAATCATAATATCTTCCGCTTTGATGAACTCCGGTGAATTCCAAATACGGTTTTTACCAATGAAACTTTCCACATATTCCGTAGCCGGATTTCTTAAAATTTGTTCCGGTGTATCATATTGTTCTACACGACCTTCACGCATCAAACATATACGATCCGAAATTTTAATAGCTTCATCCATATCATGCGTTACAAAAACAATGGTTTTCTTTAATGTTTCTTGTAAACTGTGCAGCTCATCTTGTAAGGACACGCGCGTAATGGGATCAATCGCGGAGAAAGGTTCATCCATCAAAATAACATCCGGGTCTACAATAAGTGCCCGCGCCACACCAACACGTTGTTGCTGACCACCGGATAATTCAATGGGATACCGTTCCAGTAAATCTCGCGATAAATCAACCAAATCCATCATTTCATTGATTTTCTCACTCCGACCTTCTTGCGGCATATTATGAAGGTCCATGACTAATTCCAGATTTTTACGAATTGTCATATGCGGGAATAAGCCCGTTTGCTGGATGACGTAGCCAATCTTACGGCGCAACGCTACCGGTTCCATATCATGAATATTTTCACCGTTAACATAAATATCGCCGCCTGTAATCGGAATCAAGCGATTAATCATTTTAAGCAATGTGGATTTACCACATCCACTACCGCCGATGAGTGAAACAATTTCACCATCAGGAATAGTCAAACTAATATCATGTAATACTTCTTTTTTTCCATATCTTTTCTTTACGTTTTTTATTTCTATCATGCAATACCTCCCTAAAGTAACAACTTAATTATAACATTAGGTTGTTACTTTAGTCAAATATCGACTTTTATAAATATAGAATACTATACATTACTTTGTTTCATAATAGCCCATATAATACAAAAAAGCACCCGACTCATGTCAGGCGCTTATTGCGTTATATTGTAAATAAAATTATTAAATTATATGGTCAACCTTTAGTCAACCTTAAAGCATTACCGATTATCTGGTACAGGCTGTTAAGCCTCGTTTTCATCGGCATTGTACAAAAATCGTTCCAATCGTAACCAACTGTCAGCAGGACCAATAAAATATATTTCTTCGCCCGCTGTAAATGTAGCATATGGCCCCGGCGATATGATCATAGTGTTATCTTGATTTTCAATCGCCACAATTGTAACACCGGCATGCTGCCATAACTGAATCGATCCTATTGACTGCCCTAAATAACGGCAATCCTCTGTAATGGACATCTTCATAGGTTGCAAGGGATTTTTATATTGGTAATGACCGACAGAATCAGTTAATTTTTTAATCGTCTCTTTTAACACCTGCAGGGATTTTGTTTGATTCTCAATCTGCTGTGTTAGCTCTTGCCGCAAAGAGTCCACCGAATCAAAGTCGTTAAATTGTATTCGGAATTGTTCAGCTTTCTCTTTGGATAAAACTGTACAGCCACTCCCTTTAGTTACTTCTACAATGCCTAAATCTGCCAATAAAGCAATGGCTCGTCGAGAAGTTTCAGGAGATACACCGTAGTGAACGGATAAGGTGGAACGAGCAAAAATACGCTCACCTTCCTTATAACCGCCGGATACTATCTTGCCGGCCACATCGGCTGCAATTTGTTGATAACGAGCTGTACGTACAGTTTTACTCACTATTACATTCCTTTAATTTTTAAAATAGCATCCACAAAGCCTTTGAATAAAGGATGTGCCTTAGTAGGACGGGATTTCAATTCCGGATGGAACTGAACACCTACAAACCAAGGATGATCTTTGAGTTCCACACATTCAACCAAACGGTTGTCAGGAGATGTACCGCTGATTACAAGACCTTTATCAGTCAATTCCTGACGGAACGCATTGTTGAATTCATAACGGTGACGATGACGTTCATAAATCAAGTCTTCACCATAAGCTTCGCGTACTTTCGTACCTTCTACTGTCTTACATGGGTAGATACCAAGACGCATTGTGCCGCCTTTTTGGTCTACATCTACCTGATCCGGCATTAAGTCGATAACCGGATTCATGCAATCTTCGTCAAATTCGGTGGAGTTTGCTGCTTCAAGACCGGCTACGTTACGGGCAAATTCCATAACGGCGGATTGCATGCCAAGGCACAAGCCGAGGTACGGAACTTTATTTTCACGAGCATATTGAATAGTACGAATCTTACCTTCAACACCACGATAACCGAAGCCGCCCGGTACTACGATACCATCTACATCTTCATATAATTTAGCGATATTGCACGCATTTTCTTCGAGCTCTTCCGCATCAATCCATTTAATATTAACCTTCGTATCGGTTGCAATAGCTGCATGAGTCAATGCTTCAGCCACGCTGAGGTACGCATCATGAAGGGCTACGTATTTACCAACTAAAGCTACCGTGATTTCTTTGGTAGGATGGAGAATTTTATCTACCATTTCCTTCCAAGCCACCATATCGGCCGGTTTATCAGGTAATTGTAATTTCTTAACAACGATATCGTCGAGGCCTTCTTCCTGCATCATCAAAGGCACTTCATAAATTGTGTTGCAAGTACGGTTTTCAATAACGGCATCCGGATCAATATCACAGAATAATGCCAATTTGTCTTTCATTTCATCAGAAATGTGTTTTTCCGTACGGCAAACGATGATATCAGGTTGAATACCGATACTGCGTAATTCTTTAACGCTGTGCTGGGTCGGTTTGGTTTTTAATTCGCCCGCCGCACTGATATACGGTACCAAAGTTACGTGGATGTAGAGCACATCGTTACGGCCTACTTCTTTTTTAACTTGGCGAATGGCTTCGAGGAACGGTAAGCTTTCAATATCGCCTACGGTACCGCCGATTTCCGTAATTACAACATCGGCATTGTCTTCTTTGCCGACACGGTACACGTTTTGTTTAATTTCATTAGTGATATGAGGGATAACCTGTACGGTACCGCCTAAATAATCACCTTTACGTTCTTTATTAATAACGGACCAATATACTTTACCGGCCGTTACATTGGAGCGTTTACCGAGGTTGATGTCGATAAAACGTTCATAGTGACCAAGGTCAAGGTCTGTTTCAGCACCGTCATCGGTAACAAACACTTCACCGTGTTGGTACGGACTCATTGTACCCGGGTCAATATTGATATATGGGTCAAATTTCTGAATAGTTACATTCAAACCGCGATTCTTAAGCAAACGGCCCAAGGACGCAGCGGTAATGCCTTTACCTAACGACGAAACAACCCCACCTGTTACGAAAATATACTTTGTTGCCATGATTCCTCCCAAAGCTCTGAATGTATCTACACACTATCGCAATTCCACGACAGTCTTTAAAAACGCTTACATTTTTTCCGGTGCGGAAATACCTAAAATACTAAGGCCGTTACGCAATACATCGGCGATTGCCGTAATGAGACCCAAACGAGCCTGTTGCAAGTCGCTGTCTACGCCCATAATACGACCTTGTTTATAGAACGAATGGAACAAACCGGCCAAGTCGTATAAGTAACGAGCAATACGATGTGGCGCACGATGTTCGGCCGCCTGACGAATTTCTTCAGGGTAAGCGCCCAATTTTTTAATAATATCGAGTTCCAATTCACTCGTTAAGGTATCAAATTTAACATTGGCCCAATCGCCATAGGCGATGCCCGCTTCTTTCACCTGATTGAAGATGCTGTGAATACGTGCATGGGCATATTGGATGTAATATACCGGGTTGTCATTGCTCTTTGAGGCTGCCAAGTTAATATCAAAATCCAACTGGCTGTCCAAGGAACGCATGAGGAAGAAGTAACGAGCTGCATCAACGCCTACTTCTTCAATCAATTCATCTAAAGTAACGGATTGACCGGTACGTTTCGACATTTTAACAAGTTCGCCGTCACGATATAAGGCCACCATTTGTAATAACAAGATTTCCAAGCGATCCGGATTATATCCGAGAGCTTGCATGGACGCTTTAACACGTGTCACATAACCGTGATGATCGGCACCCCAGATGTTAATCATCTTTTTAAAACCGCGTTCAAATTTATTGCGATGGTATGCAATGTCCGATGCCAAGTAAGTAGGTTCACCGTTTTCACGAATAACTACGCGGTCTTTATCATCGCCGTAACGGGTAGATGCAAACCATAAAGCGCCGTCTTTTTCATACACATCACCGGTGTCTTTCAAAAACTGAATTGCTTTCGTTACTTCACCGCTTCTATGCAAGGAACGTTCACTGAACCAATGATCGAAGTCTACATTGAAATTGCGAAGGCTTACACGCAAGGCGTTAAGTTTTTCGGTCAAACCGAATTCTTTGAAGAACGGCAAGCGTTCTTCTTCACTCAACACAGCAAAGAAATCGCCGCGCCAGTTGATGATGCTTTGGGCTGTTTCCACAATGTCTTGACCGTGATAGCCGTTTTCAGGAAATTCACTCTTCATATCGAGGAGCTCCATGTAACGGGCATCAATAGATTTAGCCAAGTTATCAATCTGATTACCGGCGTCATTGATGTAGTATTCCGATTCTACTTTGTAGCCCGCAGCACGCAATAAATTAACAAGCGCACTGCCATAAGCCGCACCGCGACCGTGACCTACATGAAGCGGGCCCGTCGGATTGGCACTGACATATTCAACCTGAATCGTATCGTCTTCACGAACCGGTTGCGTACCGTAGCAAACACCCTGTTCCAATACAGTTTTCAATGTATCATATACCATATCGTTTTTTACAAAGAAATTGATAAATCCGGCACCGGCTTTTTCCGCCTTCTCAAGCCAATCATAATCCATGTTGGCAATGATGATATCGGCAATAGCCGCCGGACTCATGTGCGCTACGCGCGCCGATTGCATGGCAATATTGGTGGAAAAATCACCGAATTCTTTCTGTGGCGGTACTTCTAAAACAACTTCAGGGTACGCCCCTTCCGGTAATTTGCCGTCAGCCAATGCCTTTGCTACTGCCGCCTCAATTCCTTGCTTGAGCTTGTCCTTTAGTTCCATACTCTAAATCCTCCTGTAATACGATATCCAACTGATTGTAATATTGCCATTCGCCACTAACCGAAATGTCGTAGCCTAAATGTATTTTACCGATTCCATCCTGCAAAGCGGACTCCAATTCATGTGTTTTAAACGCCATATGAAGCTCCCCGAATGGTGTTTCATACACCGTCTGTCGGGTCTCGCCCAACACGTATTCATGTCTCATGGATACTTTACCGTTACGAATTAATACGATTGAACGGGGTTTCAACTTAATTGTTGTGTGTGACCCTTCCATACCGGATAATTCAGTTTCATTATACATAATATATTTTGTATCGTTTTTTTCATGATATTCGCCGGGAGAAACCATTTCAATGACCGTATCTTGCCCGTCAGCATCACGTTGAATACTCTTTACGCCAACTAAAACGCGTTTCATCGAAGTCCTCCTTTCTCGTTTTTTATATTAATTTGTTATCAAAAATTTTATTAAACTATACATCAGTTAATTATACCATAGAAACAGCTGAATTTTAAGAAAATTCTTTGCTTAAACGCCTTGAAGAATGTCGTCAATCAGCGTAGGATTTGCCTTGGCAAAAGCCGCTACAAGAGCCCTTTTTTGCTCTCGCGGCATGCGCTTTACCTGGTATTCCATGGACTGCGCATCCTGCTTACGGTCAAAGGCCGTAAACCACACCAAACTCACCGGTCGACGAGTTCTGGTGTATTTGGCACCGCCCGGGATCTCACCGTTATGAGCCGCCACGCGTTGTTTCAAATCAACCGTCCAACCGGTGTATAAAGACCCATCCGCACATTCTACCATGTATGTGTAAAATTGACTCATAACTGCCTCCCCTCATACAGCTGATTGTACAAGCTTCACAATCAACTTTTATATTCTTATCAAATTTATATCCGACCGTTAACCGGCCGATAACTTACTTGCTGCCGCCTTGCGTATCCGTAATCGGCTCTAAGGTAATAGATTTAATTACAACCGGAGTCAGCGGTTTATCGTTTTTATCCGTACCCACCTTACCGATTTTGGCTACTACATCCATACCCTGCGTAACAACACCAAAGATGGTATGTTTATTATCGAGCCAAGGCGTAGGTCTCAAAGTAATAAAGAACTGTGCCCCGCCGGTGTTCGGACCGCGATTTGCCATAGCCAAAAGACCCATTTTATTAAAATGTAAGTCATTGACAAATTCATCAGGAATCGTATATCCCGGGCCACCTTTACCATCATCGCCGCCTTGAATCATAAAACCGTCGATAACGCGATGGAATGTTAAATCATTATAATAGCCTTGTTTTACCAAGTAATCAAAGTTTTTAACTGTAATCGGTGTTTTAGTACCATATAAACGAACTTTAAAGGTTCCTTCCGTAGTATTAAAAACCGCGTAGTGATCTTTAACCGGCGTGTTATCAAGCGTCGGTGCTTGTAAGGTACCGGTTTGACTATTGTTTTGTGCTGCATTTTGATCGGCCGAGCTGCCCGCTGCCGTACCGCAAGCGGCTGTTACGAGCATGGTCATCCCCAATAAACCGACCGAGCACAAACGTCGCCAATTTGTATAAATATGCGTCATCTTCATCTGTACCTCCAATATATGAAAAACCGCTCACAAACAATATGAGCGGTACTTTTGACATTTCATTATAGCATAGAGTATTTAATTAGGCTAGAGGTAATTTTAAATTTTTCGGTTTCATTCGTAAAGGGCGGTCGTATGGACTTTAACGGACCATCAACTTAAATCCAGCCGAAATTTTTACAAGCTTCGTAAATGCCGTCTTTTTTACAGTCGGAAGTAATATAATCAGCCGCCACTTTAAGTTCTTCACGGGCATTTCCCATGGCGATATTGAGCCAATCCGGACTAAACATGGATAAGTCATTGTACCCGTCGCCGAATACAACCACATCGGCCGGTTCCACACCGTAATGAGCAATCATACGACGCACGCCTTCCCCTTTAACCATGGGCTCAAACAAAATACAGTCATTGCCGTAGCGAATGATGTCATTCGACATATGAACTACACCGGTGGCAGCTTCTTGTTCCGGTGTCATGTAGGCATAAATTTTATAGAAATGCTCCACCTGACGGTAGTCAAAATTCGGATCATATTTGGTCGTACAAACATCCCAAACAGGATGCCAGCTAAGCACGTCTTCATATGGCGTAACACGGACCAATTCATTTACATCCGTCACAGCCCAGTGGAGCCCCAATCTGTCTAACTGAGCCAAATAGTTCAGACAGGCTTCGCGATTCAAACCTTCCATAAAAAGAATTTCATCATTAATAGTTACACTTTTACCGCCATCCGCGACAAAATCATGAACATTAGCCATATCGGCAAAGCGTTTTGCATCTATTTGTAAACGCCCCGTAGCCAAAGCTACCCGGTGTCCGTTTGCCTTTAAAGTATCCAAAGTTGTTTGTGCACTATCGGGAATAATGCCGTCCGGCCAAACTGCCAACGTGTTATCAATGTCAAAAAAGAAGAATTTCTTTTTCATCAATGCCTCCCATCACATTAATATTTTCATATAATTATACAGCTAAATGTGTTTTTATGCTTTGTCACGGCCCGACATAAGTTTAAAACGTTCTTTCTGTTTTACATCGGGATATTTTTCATGATCTACCGGACTCGCAAACATCGACAATGGACGAATATACGTCTTGCGTTCACCATATAACTGCTGATACACAACGAAAGGTTCACCCGTTTCCGAATGAATGGCGATGTCTTTTACGTAATAATACATGCCTTTGAAATGGCGGTACAAGCCACCTACTACGATTTCGTGCATACGACCTCCCATAAGTTGTGATTAAGAATTAAACTCATTGTTTCGCTTTTTTTATTGTAACATAAGAGGGCAAAAATAAATACTTTTTATAACAAAAAAGCAATTTGCGTTCCAAACGAAACGGGACGCAAATCGCTTTCATAGGATTTTATATGCTCTAAAGGAGTAATAAATTCTTATTTCTTAATCCAACTCATCAAGCCGCGAAGTTCGGCCCCTACTTTTTCGGATTCATGGTTAGCCGCTTTTTCACGACGAGCATAGAGTTTTTTGAAGCCGTCGTTGTAGTCCGCCAAGAATTCATCCGCAAAAGCGCCGGATTGAATATCTTTCAAAATTTGCTCCATGGTCTTACGCGTTTCAGCGGTAATCAACTTGGTGCCGGTTGCATAGTCGCCATATTCAGCCGTATTGGAAATAGAGTTACGCATTGTATGAAAACCGCCTTCATAGATAAGATCTACGATAAGTTTCATTTCGTGAACGCATTCGAAGTACGCATTTACCGGATGATAACCAGCTTTCGTCAAGGTTTCAAAACCTGCCTGCATCAATTCGCAGATACCGCCGCAAAGAACGGCTTGTTCACCGAACAAATCGGTTTCGGTTTCTTCACGGAAAGTCGTTCCCAAGATACCGGCACGTCCGGCACCGATACCGGCTGCCCAAGCCAACGCCAATTCTTTCGTATCACCGGACGGATCTTTTTCTACCGCATAAAGACTTGGTACACCGCTGCCTTCTTGGAAAGTACGACGAACGAGGTGGCCCGGTCCTTTAGGCGCTACCATGAATACATTCGCATCAGCCGGTGGCACAATTTTTTTGAAGTGAACATTAAAACCGTGAGCAAAACCGAGATAAACGCTTTTTTTAAGATTCGGTTCGATGTCTTTTTTATACGTTTCCGCCTGCAATTCATCAGGGATAAGTACCATAACAACATCCGCATCTTTAACCGCATCAGCCGTTACTTTAACCGGTAATCCGTCTTTTTCGACTACCTGCCATGATTTAGAGCCTTCACGAAGACCAACGGTAACATCCATGCCGTTTTCTTTCAAATTAAGCGCATGAGCATGACCTTGTGAACCGTACCCCAACACGGTCACTTTTTTACCCTTTAACGCATTCAAATTGCAATCTTCATCATAATAAACTGTTGCTCCATAGATTGTTCCTGCCATAATAATTCCTCTCTCTCCGCCGGCTCCCCGGCTAACCTAATCTATTGCTTATAATCGTTCGCCCCGGCTCATTGCCGTCACGCCCGTTTTAACCATTTCAAGCACCCCGTAGGGCTTCATAATATCGATAAAACCGCGTAGTTTTTCTTCGTCCCCCGTAAGCTCAATAATGAGCGAGGTCGGCGCCACATCGAGTATATTGCCGCGATATATATTGGCAATTTGTACGATTTGGAAGCGGGTTGAATCATCGGCCTTCACCTTGATGAGCATCAACTCACACCGTACCACATCGGTTTTCGGGAATATTTTAACTTTAACTACGTCGATAATTTTGTAAATCTGTTTTTGAATCTGATCTAATGTATCCGGATCGGCATCCACCGTGAGTGTCATACGGGCATAACCGGCTTGAACCGTTATGCCGGATGTCATCTTTTTCACGGAATAGCCGCGCCGATTAAAAAGGGCCAGCACACGTGCACCGATACCGGATGTATTTTTGGTTATCACCAAGATTTGATGTTCATTCGACATCGTCAGCCACCCCTTCCTTACCGCGCATATCCGCCACGGTCATGCCGGCCGGAATCATAGGATACACATTTTCTTCGCGAGCTACTACGCATTCGATGAGCATGCCTTCATTCGCATCAAGCGCCGCTTTCAGCTTTGCTTTTAAATCTGTTTCGCCTTCGATTTTCACACTGCGCACGCCATAGGCCGCTGCCAATGTTTGAAAATCCGGATTACAGGATAAGTCTACATAGGAATAACGCTTATCGTTAAAAAGCTCTTGCCACTGCCGCACCATCCCCAAATAGGAATTGTTGAGGAGGGCGATTTTGACCGGCAACTTATACTGCTTGATGAGCATTAATTCGTGAGCTGTCATTTGAAAACCGCCATCGCCCACAACCAATACGACTTTGCGTTCGGGCATTCCCACTTGAGCACCGATAGCCGCCGGCAAACCAAAGCCCATCGTACCGGCTCCACCGGAAGTAACAATGCTATTCGGTGTACTGTAAGTAAAATACTGAGCGGCCCACATTTGATGTTGACCTACGTCAGTAACAATAATGGCATCGCCTTTGAGTAAATCGTTGAGCTCTGCCAATACTTGTTGCGGCGGTAACGTGCCGTCCGGTTGCTTGTTGTATCTCAGTGCATACTCTTCTTTCCAAGCACCTACCTGCGCCAGCCATGCTTCATGCGATGTTTTCAAGGCCTCTTTAGCCTCATCTTTAGAAGCATTTGCACTTAAGCCCAATTCTTTATTAAGTGACTGCAACACCTGTTTCACATCGCCTACAATCGGCACATCCACCTTGCGGTTTTTCTCAATTTCCGCAGGGTCGATATCGATGTGAATGATGGTGGCATTTTTGCAAAACGCATCCGGATTTCCGGCAATACGGTCATCGAAGCGAATACCGGCCGCCAATACCACATCCGCTTCATCGGTAGCAAAGTTCGCAGCCGCCGTACCGTGCATCCCCAGCATACCGAGGAAGAGTTCGTGCTCTCCCGGGAAAGATCCCAAGCCCAGCAATGTATTCGTCACCGGAATCCGCATCCTTTCAGCCAGTTCCAAAAGCTCCGCGGAAGCCCGACCTTTCAAAACACCGGCACCGGCAATGATAAGCGGACGTTTCGCAGTTTTAAGAACTTTGGCCGCTTTTTTGACTTGCTTCGGATGACCTTTGTAATTGGATTCATAACCTTCGAGCTCAAACGGTTCCTCATAGAGTCGGTCAAATTCTTTACGCGTTATTTCCGTCAGCTGTACATCTTTCGGAATATCCACAAGTACCGGTCCCGGTCGCCCCGTCGTAGCGATGTAATAGGCTTCGCGTAGGATACGGGGTAAATCGCGCACAGACTTAACAAGGTAATTGTTCTTAGTAATCGGCATCGTAATACCCACGATATCGGACTCTTGGAAGGCGTCCTTACCGAGGAGCGCACAACCGACCTGCCCCGTAATTGCCAACACCGGCACGGAATCCATATGGGCCGTCATAAGGCCCGTCACCAAATTCGTGGCCCCCGGTCCCGATGTAGCCAAGCAAACACCGCATTTACCTGTCGCTCTGGCATAACCGTCCGCTTCATGAGCAGCCCCTTGTTCATGCCTTGCAAAGTAATGATTCAACTTCGGGTACTTATAAATCTCATCGTAAATCGGAATAACGGCACCGCCGGGATACCCGAAGAAATCGGTAACTCCCAAGCGATGTAACGTTTCCAATACGATGTGCGCCCCGTTTATCATGGCGTCCCCCATTCGCTCACTTCCTCTCTCTATTTTCTCAAACAATTCTCTCATTTTTGCTATCAAGGTTTCTCACGCCTTGTAAAAATGTTCTCTCTCGTTTTTTTCTCTCTATCAAGGCTTCCCAGACCTTGTAAAAAATGTTCTCTCTCAGTTTTTCTCTCTATCAAGGCTTCTCACACCTTTTTTAATGTTCTCTCTTCGTTTATTCTCTAACTCCGGTACCGATCCACAAGGTCTCTCACCTCTTGTCGACCAGCCGGCAATTTTGTAAAACTCTACTTAATAACTTGCTGCCTCAGTAGCTTCCCACGACCACCGTGCTTAATATTTTTCTATGGCGCCTTCAGCCGCCGATGATACGAAGGTTGCATATTTCTTCAAATATCCGGTAGCTCCGGAGTCATGCGGTTTAAGCTGTGCTCGACGCTTAGCCATTTCGGCTTCGCTCAAGCGAACCGATAAGCTGCGGTTTGGAATGTCGATGTCAATCACATCGCCTTCCTGCACCAGTGCCAACGGTCCACCGGCCGCCGCTTCCGGTGAAACGTGTCCGATGGAAGTGCCTCGCGTAGCTCCCGAAAAACGACCATCCGTGATGAGAGCCACATCCTTACCGAGCCCCATGCCGGTAATCGTGGATGTTGGTGTAAGCATTTCCGGCATCCCCGGTCCGCCTTTCGGACCGGCATAGCGGATAACCACCACATCGCCCTTCTTAATTTGATTTCCCGTAATAGCCTCGCAGGCAGCTTCTTCAGAATCAAACACTCTGGCCGGACCGCTGTGAACCAGCATTTCCGGATCAACGGCCCCCGCTTTGACAACCGAACCGTCCGGAGCCAAATTACCTTTTAAAACGGCAATACCGCCGGTTTCATATACCGGATTCGACCATGGATGCACCACATCTTCATCGAGCACCTTGGCTACCTTGGCGAGTTCTCCTTGCGTAACCAATGTTACCGATTTAGCCTCTTCATGTAACTTCCCGGCTTCCTGCAAGCGATGAAGCACGGCAGGAATACCACCGGCTGCATACAAATCTTCAATGAAATAGGAACCGGACGGCGATAGTTTAGCAAGCTGCGGTGTGTTTTCGGCAACGCGATTAAAATCATCCAAGCTGAGCGGTACGCCTGCTTCGTGGGCTACAGCCGGCAAATGCAAAGCCGTATTCGTCGATCCGCCCAAGACCATGTCGACGGCTACAGCGTTTTCAAAAGTGCCCTTGGTGAGTACATCGCGCGGTCTTAAATCTGCTTTAAGCACTTCCATCACTTGAAGCCCCGCTCGTTTTGCTAAGCGGAGTCGTTCGGAATATACGGCCGGGATTGTACCGTTACCCGGTAGCGCCATACCAAGTGCTTCCGTTAAACAGTTCATGGTGTTCGCCGTATACATACCGGAACAGGAGCCGCAAGTCGGACACGCCGCATCTTCAAGCTGTGCGAGCTCTTCTTCTGTCATTAGCCCCGCTTCAACTTTACCGACCGCTTCGAACACATCGCTGAGGCCTATCCGTTTACCTTGATGTTTACCGGCCAGCATCGCCCCACCGCTGACGAATACGCTTGGGAGATTCAATCTGGCCGCCGCCATCAACATGCCCGGTACGATTTTGTCGCAATTCGGAATGAATACCAAACCGTCAAACGGTGTAGCCATCGCCGTAGCTTCAATGGAATCCGCTACAATTTGCCGTGTCACCAACGAGTACTTCATGCCGATGTGGTTCATGGCTGTGCCGTCGCAAATCCCGATTGTGTTGAACTCCATAGGAATTCCGCCGGCTTCGCGAATGCCGTCTTTTACGGCCTGCACCAAATTGCGCAGATGCATGTGCCCCGGAATAATCTCATTGAACGAATTGGCAATGCCAATGACCGGTTTACCGATTTCTTCGTTCACAAATCCCAAAGCCTTCAGCAATGAACGATGCGGTGCTCTCGCCACACCTTTTGAAAAATTATCACTTCGCATGTTTCTCGCTCCTTTTCCCAACCAAATCTCAGTTTTCGGTAATGAATTAAAAATGATGATGTCAATTTGTAATTGCCGTTAAATTGTCAATCTTCGGTGATTGTAATAAAAAAAGACGATTCCGAAGAATCGTCTTAAAAATATCCAACTAAATGTTCTCTTTGTCTCTCACAAATATACGAAATACGAAATACGGTATACGGTTTACGGCCCAAGCTCTTTATTAGCTTGCCAACCCTTTCAGCAAGGGGAGCTCAGGGCCATGATTTGTGGAAACTTTTAAGACGACGTCTGTTAAGTTTTGTTCACGGCTAATGACGATAATAATGTCAATAATAATGAGCAAGCTAATAATAATCACGACAAAACCTAACATGATGCGTCCTCCTTTCCACAGTATTTCTCAGTGCCACGCACTTAATTAAAATCGATATCTGAAAATCTCTCCGATACATGTCCATTGACTCCGTATTGTTGTACATTATAATAGCACTACATTTTTTAAATTGCAAGCACTAATTTTCAATTTTTTAAAAATTTACGGACAAACATCCATATCTAATACACAATGCAAAAATGCGCCATGAGCATAAATCCTCACAGCACACCTTCAAATCCTCTATTTTATTGTATCAATCAGTCCGATGCCAAACGCATTTACCTTTACGGCTAAAGATTACTCAGCACCTTCAGCTACTTCCTCACCGGCATGACGGCTTTTTGCCAACACGCTGTGTTTACGGCTGTACCCCATATAAATTAAGAAGCCGAGGATACTCCAGCCGACGAAAAGCTGAATTGTATGAGCCGACAATTGTGAAAACACCAAACCGCAGAAAATAATAGCGAGCGGTGCTACCACATACACAGCCGGACAGCGGAAATCGCGTTTCATATCCGGATATACACGGCGCAGTACCATGATACCGAAGGCGGAGCACATGAAGGCAAACAAGGTACCGGCGGAACACATTTCGGCTACGATATGAATCGGTGTGAAACCCGCAATCAGTGACACCACCACACCAACAATCATGGTGATAATATGCGGCGTGTGGAATTTTTTATGAATGCGACACAAGCTTCGCGGAATCAAACCGTCACGGCTCATGGCATAGAACGCACGTGTCTGCGCGTAAATCATAACCAGAAGTACTGTAGATAAACCGCAAAGAGCACCGGTACCGACGATAGCCGAGCCGGCTCGCATGCCCACATATTCCAGCACATAGGACGCCGGCGCCGCCGTATCGAGTTGTTGATACGGTACCACGCCGGTCATAACAACACTGACCGCAATATATAAAACGGTGCAGATAACGAGTGAGGCTATTATGCCCACCGGCATATCCACCTTTGGATTCTTTGTTTCTTCCGCCGCCGTAGCGATGGAGTCAACCCCGAGATAAGCGAAGAATAAAATCCCCGTACCGGCTGCTACCCCTTGCCAACCATATGGTAAAAACGGATCCCAATTAATCGGATCCACATGAGGGGCTGCCAAGAACAGGAACAAGAAAATAGTGCCGACCTTAATTAAAACCAGCACACGGTTAACTTTCGCACTTTCGCGAATACCGAGTACTAAAAGAGCTGTGGCAAACAACACGACCAACATAGCCGGCAAATTCACGATACCGCCTTCGTACGGCACCGCCGTCAGAGCTTTCGGCAAATCGATACCGGCCGCATGTAGGATGCCTACCAAATACGCCGACCAACCGCCGGCTACCGCACTGGCTCCGACTGAATATTCCAGCACCAGTCCCCAGCCGACCCACCAGCCGAAGAACTCACCCAGTGACGCATAGGTATAGGTATAGGCACTACCCGAAACAGGTAACATAGCTACCAATTCCGCGTAGGCCAAACATACAAAGGCACAGGTAATAGCTGCCAAAACGAACGATAACATAAGACCCGGCCCCGCATAATTAGCAGCTCCGATACCGGTAAGCACAAAAATGCCGGTCCCGATAATAACACCCAATCCCAATAAGGTTACATCCAAAGCACTTAATGCTTTGGTCAGTTTTTTCTCCGCCGCCGCTGCTGTCAAATCAGCCAACGGCTTCCTACGCAACGAAATCACAAATATCCTCCTATACTACTTACGCTACTTGCCCGATGTCAGCACATTGCATCCTACTTTAAAAGGCTAAAACCTTCCTTCATGCAATTTTGACACAGGCTTTACCTGTTTATTATACACTATTTACAAGGATAACAAAAACCTTTCGGCATGCCGTTCTTCTTAACCGATAAGCCGGCAATAAAAACAAAAAAGGCAGTTCCCGCAGGAACTGCCTTTCACTATGTGATTATTACGAATCTGTTAAGACCCACTATCAATCGCTAACACTTATGCAGTTTTTTCTTCGCCATTTACTTCAGGTTTAGATACCAAAGCTTTATGAACGAAACCAATAATGAAACCGACTACAGTGAAGCTGATCCAACCCATACCTTGCGCATGGAACGGTACATACGTAGCGAACCATTCACCGAAAGCACCAAGACTGACACCGGCAGTTTCAGCACCGCTGACAAAAGCAGCTACACAAGTTAAACCGATTGTCCAAGCATATACACACTGACGACCTTGGAATGTATTATTCAAGAATGCCAAAGCAATGATGGCAATCGTCAACGGATACAAGAACATTAATACCGGAATAGCGGCAACGATGATTGTTTTCAAACCATACAAACCGATCAAGAACGATACAACGGTAAATATTACGACATAGGATTTGTAACCGATTGCCGGGAATACACGTTGGAAGTATTTAGCACAAGATGTGATCAAACCGATACTGGTTGTCAAACAAGCCAATAGTACGATAACGGCCAAAATTAAAGCACCGATATCACCGAAAAGATATTTGGCACTTTCAGCCAAAACCGGTGCGCCTGTTTCTAAAAGGCCAAGTTGCTGTACACTGGTAGCCCCCAAATTTGCTACGAAAACGTATACAAAACCAAGACATGCAACGGCGATGATGCCCGCTTTGAAAGTAGCACTTGTTACTTCTTCTTTAGTTTTGGCACCGGATAATTTTACAAAGTCGATTACAAGAATAGCAAATACCAAGGAAGCCAAGGCATCCATTGTGTTATAACCGTCGAGGATACCTTGAACTACGGCCACACCGGCTGTGCTGTACGCTTTGGTAGCGCCCATGTAAGCACCCATTGGTGTAACCAAGGATTTAACAATCAAAGCACAGATACTGAGTAACAGTAATGGTGTCAACACTTTACCGATACGGTCTACCAATTTGGCAGGGTTGATGGACAACCAAAGCGATAATGCGAAGAACACTACTAAGAAAATCATCTGTGACATGTCAGTACCGCCGTTTGCTAAGAACGGACGAATAGCAATTTCATGGGATACGGTACCGGTACGCGGAATAGCGAAGGCCGGTCCGATGGTTAAATATAATACTACCGTGAAGAAAAAGCCATATGCCGGATGAACTCGACCGGCCAATGCCTGCAAATCTTTGGCGCCGGAATAGCCCATTGCCATAACACCGAGGAGCGGTAAACCTACGCCTGTCACAATGAAGCCCAAGACAGCCCACCACACGTTAACCCCGGCCTGTTGTCCCAATGATGCCGGGAAGATCAGATTGCCCGCACCAAAGAATAATGCGAACAACATCAAGCCTATAGCTATATAAGCCCGATTACTTAATTTTACATTTTCTGTATTCATAGTCCCCATCCTCTCTCAATTAAAATAGGTTTGCCATAGATTATACAACGTTTTTATATATTGTACAAATGTATTCTTAAAATTTATCCTCATTTATTTATTACTTTTTCGCATAAATTTATATCAAACATAATATGTCTATCAAAAAATCTAACCAATAAATTCCTGTGAATGCCCATTTTAATTGAATATTCTTTGTAATTGTCGTTTTTTCATAAAAATGACAATTCTCATTAACATTTTACTATCTCATCATTTTATTTTGTAAATGGAGACATTTGTATCCTATAGCGGTGTAATATCCACTTTTACGTCATAAAAAGTGCTGCCTTCCGCATAATCAGTGAGTCTTGATGAGGTTAATACATTAATGCTGTGCTTCGGATCCGAAGAGTAGCGTTGCCACCATACACCATAGGAAACCACTGTTTTCGGGCTAATACCGTCATCGATATGAACCGGCATTTGCAAACTGCCCTGCTCGTTGTAAAGTTTTACCATATCACCGGGCTTAACACCGATAGAGGCCGCATCAGCCGGATTAAGCCACGCACCCATGAGTGTTTTATTTTTATCAAAAATCCGTTCATTAAACGATGAATCGAGAATGCGAAGATCCGGTGCATTAATGAGTGAAAACTCGCCGTGAGCCACCGTATCACTGTGTGGTGCCGTAAAGACAGGCAAAGGTTCCGCAAGTTCCGGATTCAAGATTTCAATCTTACGGGAGCGTGTTTTGAAATTTATTTTATAATTTTCAGGCACCGGCATTTCCACCGGTTCACCGCCGAATAATTTCGTTTTTAGTTCGTCCGGTACATTCGGCGACTGATCCAACAAATCATGAATTAAATCCAAGGCCGTTTTGTCAAAAAACGGATCTGTAATGCCCATGGCTTTGGCAAGCAAACGAATCGTATCCCAATTTGATTTACTTTCACCAACCGGTTCAATCGCTTTGTAGCCGATACCGCTCGTATAATGACCGTACGAATTATAAATATCATCCGCTTCAACCGATGACGTAGCCGGCAACACAATATCCGCGTATTTGGCGGTATCTGTCATAAATCGTTCGTGTACCACCGTGAATAAATCTTCCCGAGCCAAGCCGCGACGCACTAAGTTCTGATCCGGTGCCGTAATGGCCGGATTCGATGAATACACATAGAGGCAGCGAATCGGTTCTTCCGATTTTGTAAGAACTTCGCCCAGCTTCACCATTGGAAAGGTTGGTACCACCTTACCGGCGTGAACATCCCAAGACATGATTTTATCGTTCACATAAAAACTGCCCTTCGCATCACTTAAAAGGCCGCCGCCCAATTTTTTATAGGCACCGACAACAGCCGGCAAACAAGTAATAGCCCTTACCGTAGCAGCACCGTTGCCATAACGTGAAAGGCCGCTGCCCAAGCGGATAAACGGAGCTTTCGCCATGCCGTATGCACGGGCCAATTTTTCAATCTGTTCAGCCGGCACACCCGTAATGGCCGATACTTTTTCGGGCGTATATTGCGGTAATATTTCCTTGGTTAATTCATCAAAACCAACAACATAATTGTCGATAAATTGACGATTCACCAAATTATCTCGTTCTAAAATATGAAGTATGCCCAATGCCAACGCACCGTCTGTTCCCGGCTTGGTAATAATGACTTCGTCGGCTTGCGTACAAGTAGTGGTATTATAAATGTCGACAACCCAAACCTTGGCACCGCGAGCTTTAGCGGCATTTACATCATGCATGATGTGGATATCCGTGGCCAAGGCATTAAGGCTCCACAAAATTACAAAATCGCTGTGGCTCATTTCTTGCGGACGTGTACCGAATGTATCACCCATAACCATTTGCCAACCATAGGTTTTAGCCGGTGAACATATCCCCCGATTATGTCGCACCGCACCCAAACGGGCAAAGAGCGGAAAAGCGGCCGCCTTTTGAATAAGACCCATCGTCCCCGCATACGAATACGGCATAACGCTGTGACCACCGTATTTTTCAATACTTTCTTTAAAACGCTGTGCAATTGTTTTCACCGCTTCGTCCCAGCTGATAGGCACGAACTCGCCGCTTCCCTTAGGGCCGACGCGTTTCAAAGGTATTTTTAAACGTTCCGGTGAATGGATGGTATCTTCATAATGAACCATTTTCGGACATAAAGTTCCCCGTGTAAACGCATGTTTCGGATTGCCGTTAACTTTTAAAACTTTATTGTTTTCGACTGTCAAAACAAGCCCACACGCATCGGGGCAATCAAACGGACATACGCCGTTGATTTCTTGTTTACTCATACAAATCTCTCCTTCTTCCAATATTTGCCTCAACTTCACAATAACCAATAGATTATAATCATGTAGAGTTATTGATTAAACCTGTTCACTTTATTATTGTAAACTCAATTCAAATCCTTGGTTGTTGCATATATCACTTGCAACAGCCCATAACACGATCTGCCATGATGTGGTTAAAAGCTATTTTATTATTGTATTCATTTTAGGCTTTCTTTTCAAGTAGCAAACAAAACAGCCCGCACTGATTAAAGTGCGGGCTGCTGTATTCTTGCTGCTTAATAGGCTATGCCCTTCCTATTAAACTGCACAATGTCAAACATTGCGCTATATGTGCTAGGTGCATTATTACTAAGAGTCTGAGAGTTTGTGACTCGTATTAACAGGGGCCGGTGGCCGTCTATTAATAGTTGCCTGTGAACATATCGCCTGCTACAGGTGGTTTGTAATCGCCGAAGTATTTGCTGAAGTCAAGGCCTAAGTATTCGCAAAGTTCATAAACTTCAGTCATAGTTTTGTCGATTACAGGGATACCGTTTTCTTCACGGTCTTTAACTGCTTCTACTTCTTTTTCACCATGAGTGTAGATGCGTGGTTCGCCTTCAGCTTTAGGAGCTTCACGAAGTTCAGTTAAGAAAGTGGAGAAATGTTTTTTAATAGCGTCAGCATCGCCGAAGAATGCAGGGTTGATTGCCATGAAGCCGTGGCAGATATTGGATTTGCCGTCTTTCATGCAATGGTTGGAAGTACCGCCCATGGAAAGGATAGCTGCGAATAATTCAACAACCATACCATTACCATAACCTTTGTGGGAACCTAATTGTTCAGTGTTACCACCGAGTGGCATGATACCGCCGCCTACATGAGCGGAGATGTTTTTCAATACGTCGGCTGCATCAGTAGATGGGTTACCATCTTTATTCAATGCCCAGCCATCAGGTAACTGTTTACCCAATTTGTTGTACATTTCCAATTTACCGCGAGTTACTACTGTAGTAGAAGCGTCAAAGAAGAAATTGTAAGGTTCAGCAGGAGCTGCCCAAGCTTGAGGGTTAGAACCTAACATAGCTTTACGAGCGTATGTAGGAACCATGATAGCTTCGGAGTTTGTGCAGGAGAAGCCGATTAAGCCTTCTTCTACAGCCATGTTAGCGTAGTAACCGGCAATACCGTAGTGGTTGGAGTTACGTACGGAAACGATACCTACACCGGATTCTTTAGCTTTTTTAATAGCTAATTCCATTGCATAGTGGCCGTTTAATTGACCCATGCCGTCATGACCGTCGATAACTGCGGATACAGGAGTTTCGAAAACAACTTCAGGTTGAGCATCAACTTTGATTGTACCTTTTTCGATACCTTTGTGGTAACGAACAAGACGTTGCATACCATGGCTCTGAATACCATACATATCGGACATCAACAATACGTCACGAATAATTTTAGAATCTTTTTCAGAGAAACCAAATTTCATGAAAGCATCCAATAAAAGTTGGTCAAGTTGTTCATACTTAAATTTTACTACGTTTCCCATTTGTCTAATCCTCTTTTCCGAAAACATATACCTGAAACAAGCTCTTCAAGAAATCCTTAATCCTAATTACTGACGTTTTTTGGTCCCCTTCTCAAATCGCTTATTCCCTTTTAAAGACAAGTTCATTATAGCACAGGGTTTTTGATTGTTGAATACTCCAAAGCCTTAAAAACGTCCAAAATCCATTACTTAATCTGCATAGATAAGGCATTTTTGACGAATAATTGACGGTATAGGAGGCCATAACTGCTAGTTATCACTAGTCTTATCCATGAATGCGTTTTACTAATAGGAACGATGAATTTTTTAAAATTTTACGCTATTTTTTCCATAATTTTTCTGTTTTATTACTATATTTGTCTACTCTAAAACGTATAAATCAAACATTTTTCATATTTCAGGTCGAAATTGCACCCCTTATTATATGGCATTTCTCATAATATTTTTAGTATTTTTCAGCCTGATTTTAGTTTTTTTTGCATTTTATTGTATAAAAACACGCCTGCCAAACTATGTTTGACAGGCGTGCCGGTTACAACTTTTATTAATATTATTTAGTTTTATTTTCTTGATCAACTTTAGCTTTGCTGTCGACTTTATTCTTCTTATCGTCAGCTTTTACTTTCTTACTGCTCTTAGAATCAATCGCCGTCGCTAAAGCTTGTTCCATTTCAGCCGCTTTTTCAGACGAACTCAATGTAACCAAGGACGAACCGTTCATCCAGACCTGATTTTCTTGGACCGTTGGTGTATTGACGTTATTGTCATGATAATAACGTGCCAATTTACCCGCTACCAAATACGCACGCATAGCGCCCGTATATTGACCTATCGGTTCCCCGGTATACACCGGCTTCTTATTTACATATACTACATCATCGGTAACACTCACATGCTTACCGGAGAATTCTTCCAAACGCTTTAAATGATCCAAAATACGCTGACTCATCTTAGGATGATTATTCGGATTCACAATCTGACCCAAACCATCCGTATACAAATCACCGTACTTATCGCGCAAGACAGCCATGGCTACAGCGGCGGCACCTACGTTATAACCGGCATCCGCCAAGAGTTTAAAGCCCCATTCATCGGCATTTTTCTCCTGCGTTACACTGAAAACCTGCTGATTTACATAGTTACCGGCCACATTGCCGAGGAGTACACTAAGACCGCCTGAATTAGCGGTAGCTGCACCGACAGCAGTCTGCAAAGCCACGCTTTTGCGAAGGCCGCGAATAGCATCCTTATTTTCTCCATGACCGATTTCATGACCTACTACGGACGCAATGGCTGCATCGTCCATCATATCCATAAGCCCTTTATTGATAGACATAACACGACCAAGACTCATAGCCGCATTAGCATCTTCTTCCGGCGTTACATACACAACATAGGTACGTTTTACATCCGGGGTATCAGTCAAGCTTTCAAAAATTCGCTTAGCTCGATCCTGATAAGAATAATTATCATAGTACCCGGTACTTTTCTGACGTTCTTGAAGCATTTGCTGTTGACCTTCAGCCGTATCATCCATACGTGATAACTCTGAATTAACCTCTACCATAGCCAACGTACCGCCCAATAATATATCAACTACACCGGCTGCATCAGCTCTAAAGCCTTGCGTTCCGGTAAAGCCGGTACCGCCTGCCAACGTTACCCCAATAGCCATTGCCAATACAGTTCGTCCCCAGCGTTTCATACAGTTCCTCCCTACATCTCGTCGGTACGCATAGTGATATCGCGGAATCGTGTATATTCCCCTTGGAATAACAAGTTAACCGTGCCTAATGCGCCGTTACGATGTTTACGAATGATAACTTCCGTTACGTCTTCTTGATTTTCATCTTTACTGTAGTACTTATCACGATATAAAAAGACTACAATATCCGCGTCCTGTTCCAATGACCCCGATTCACGCAAGTCACTAAGCACCGGTCGTTTGTCGGTACGCGATTCAACACCGCGACTGAGCTGTGACAAAGCAATCAAAGGTACATCCATCTCACGGGCTATTAATTTAAGATTTCGCGAAATCTCGGAAATCTCCTGCTGACGATTATCACTATTTCCGCCATTGCGACCCGTCATGAGCTGCACATAATCGACAATAATAAGATCCAGACCCTGTTCCACCTTCAACCGTCGCAGTTTCGAACGCATCATTTGAACAGTAAGTCCCGGTGTATCATCAATAAATAACTTAGATTCACCTAATTCTTCCACTTTACTAATTAATTTTGGCCAATCATCCGGTAACAAGCGCCCGGTTTTCAAGCGTTCGGAAGGAATGCCCGTAGCCGAAGACAATATACGACCAACTAACTGAGCAGCCGACATTTCCAGAGAGAAAAATGCAACTGAGCCTTTCCCTTTGATGGCCACATTATAAGCTAAATTCAAAGTGAAAGCCGTTTTCCCCATGGCCGGACGAGCGGCTATCAATATTAAATCTGATCGCTGTAACCCGTTGGTTATTTCGTCCAAATCTTTAAAACCCGTAGAAATCCCGATTAAACTGTCACCGTACTTTTGCAATTCCCCGATATATTTCACTTTCTCAACCAGTGCATCACCAAGGCTAACAAAGGCTTTTTCTCCTTTAACCGCACCGGTCACATTCAAAATGCTGCTTTCCGCATCATTCAAAATATCCGGCACGGTTTTAGTCCCTTCATAGCTTTCGCCCACAATGCGGTTACCCGTATCAATAAGGCGACGCAAGGTCGCCTTCTCATACACAATCCGAGCATGATCTTCCACATTAAAAGCCGCCATGGAATCATTAGTGAGTTCGGCAATATAATTAATGCCGCCTACTTCATCCAGCTTTTTCATGCGCGTCAGCTCTTCGGTTAAAAGTACCATATCAACGCGGCGATTACCGCGACGCACTATATTTTCAATAGCTTCATATATAATCCGATGAGCATCGCGATAAAAGTCATTGCGATTTACGATATTACTGACAGAATCATATATATCATTCTCAGTCAACAAAGCACCGAGGACGGCTTTCTCCGCTTCAATACTATGAGGCGGAATGCGCGCTTCCGCCATATTATGCCTCCACTAATTCAACTTTAATGGTAGTAGTAATTTCAGGGTGCACGCGAATCAATACATCATGAACACCCAACGTTTTGAGTGGTTCTTTAAGTTCAATTTTCTTTTTATCAACAGCTACGTCAAATTGAGATGCCAACGCATCAGAAATATCTTTACCGGTAACAGAGCCGAATACACGACCGGCATCACCCATTTTTACCGGAATGCGCACTTCAACTTTTGCCAATTGGCTGGCTAAGATCTTAGCTTCATCAGCATTTACCTGTTTTTTATGAGCAGCCGAAGCTTGTTGCTGTTTGGCATTATTCAAATTAGCCGGCGTACCTTCTAAAGCCTGACCTTTTTTAATCAATACATTGCGACCGTAACCTTCACTAACCTCAATGATTTCACCTTTTTTACCTAGTTTTTTTACATCTTCCAACAAAATTACTTTCATTCTGTTTTCTCCTCCTTCTTCAGGGTGCCCACTTGTGCTTTAGCCGCTTTTTTAACAGCTTCCACAGCTTCTTCCATGGTTATATCGTAAAGTTGAGCGCCGGCTACAGTGCGATGACCGCCGCCGCCCAAGGCTTCCATAACAAGTTGAATATTCATAGCCCCTTGTGAGCGGGCACTGACACCGATACCTCCATCGAGCAGATTATAAAGCACATAACTGGCCTCAATGCCTTCGATGGTAATAAGTTTGTCCGCCGTCTGAGCCGATACGATGGCTGCATTCTGTATGCCTTCCGGACAAATAGTGATAGCCATACCGTCAAAACGTTCCGCATCAGCCAACATTTGGGCACGTAGTTTAATACTGTCAAAACTTTCCATAAACAAATGGCGTACAATGGATAAATCCGCCCCGGAACGGCGCAAGAAAGAGGCCGCATCAAAGGTACGGGATCCGGTTTGTACCACAAAGTTCTTCGTATCTACTACGATACCGGCATATAAAGCACTCGCTTCCACCACATTGAGTGAAATCGGGTCTACGAAATACTGAATTAATTCCGTTACGAGCTCACTGGTTGAGGACGAAGCCGGTTCTAAATATGTTAAGAGCGGCTTTTCAATAAAGTCCGATGCCCGACGGTGATGATCGATAACGACACGACGTTTTGCCTTTTGCAACGCTTTAGGTGCCGCCACCATATCCGGTCTGTGAACATCCACTACGAATACGAGAGTCGTATCGGTTACAAAATCTTCAGCCGCTTGCGGCGTTATTAATAAACTTTCAAAACCCGGTTCAGTCGGGAATAAATCGGATAATTTCTTAATAGCCACCGTCTGATCGCTAACCGCTACATGCACCGATTTACCTGCTGCTCTGGCCATGGCCGCAACACCGATGGCGCCGCCTATACTGTCATAATCTTCACGTTCATGACCCATTACAATGACATTATCCGCATCATCCATCAATTCCTTAATGGCCTGCGCTACCACACGGGCACGTACACGCGTATTTTTTTCAGCGCCCTGTGTCTTACCGCCATAGAATTTCAATTCTTCGCCGATATAAACAGTGGCCTGGTCACCACCACGGCCGAGTGCCAACTCAAGACCGGAACGAGCACGTTCCGATTGTTCTTTAATTGTAGCTGCCCCGGCAGCAATACCGATACTGATGGTAGCCGGAATACGACGACTGGTCGGAATATTATGAACCTTCGCCAATAACGGGAAGTTTTGTTCAATCATATTCATCAAAGCTTTTTTAGAAATGCAGAAAATATACGAATCATCTGCATAGTTACGAACAAAGCCGTCATAACGGTCGATTTCTTCCACCACGGCATTATTGATTTCCGCCCAAAGGTTAGTGTACTCAACGTCACTGAGACCCTTCGTCACATCTTCGATGTTATCCATCATGAGAAATCCGAATACAGGTGCCATCGATTCCGCTTCATGACGCAATTGTTCCGATTCGGTCACATCATCAAAGTAAAATGCCATGTACGATTCTACTTCCGCATCAGACGTGCCCTTATAATCCGTGCCATCGATAAACTTATAGATAACACGATAGTATTTATTTTCAATTTTTTCATTAAAATAGCCGGATTTGCCCCAAATTTTATCCAGACGGAGACTCGGAATAAAGCCGTTAAGGCGCTGTGTTTTATCCGGGTCTTGTGGCATCCAGTCACGGAATACGCTGTTGTACCAACAAACGCGGGCTTTACTGTCAATAATAACGATGGCGGTCGGCAAATTCTGCAAAGCAAAATTTGATGCCTGCGTAATCCCTTTGGCAATCGTATTAAACTGTTCATAACGTTGCTGACGCTGCTTACAAAGCGCTCGACTGCTGTATAGATAGGCTACTATAACAAACAATAAGCCAAAAAGCGCCATCTGCCAGTTAAGCCAGGCAATCACTAATAGTAAAACGATGATAACAAAGATGGCGGTTTTCTCAAAGGCTCCGAAAAAGCCTTCATTCCCATTCATAAGATCGCTCCCTACATTTTCTCTTTACTCTTCGTCGATTCGTTTGGACAAACGACGACGCAAATTTAAAATTAAATCTAAAATGCCAATCCACAAAATAGCAAATTGCATTATTAAAGTAATAAATATTAAAACCAAGCGGATACCGCTTGAAAGTCCGTAACTTTTAAAAACGGTCCATAAACAACCGATCCCTTGCAGAACCAACATATACGAACCGAGGGCGTACATATTATACGCTACAATACTCAACGGCTCCGATTGAAGCTCATTGCCCCAATAGGTTAACAACACACCCAAAGCAAACATGTAAAGTGTCCACTGCGGTACATGCCAGGCTTCCATCGGTGGCAAAGTAACACCTTCACCGCCGGTACGGCGCATAATCATATTGGCTACTACACAAATAAAGTAACTGATAACTACAGATGACATAAACAGTGCCGCCAAAAGTACATACGCCATTTGTTTAAGCATATTCTGTATGCTCGTCATCATAGCTGTCACTTGCTCATCCATGAGACCCTGTTCACGATAAGCAGCTTCCATTTCAGTCAATGTTTCCTGCTGAAAATTCTGCCACATTGTAACAATATCCATCTGCATTACGTACTGAGCTACCAAGAGCTGTATGCCGATGATAATCATCATCGTAACGGCCGGCAATACCAAGAGGCGACTCGTCGACCAACGATGTATATAACCGTAGGCTAAAACAATACCCGGAATACCGGATGTCATGACCTGCATAAGTGCACCTAACGGCGACAATACAACCGACATAACCAATCCCATGGTGACAGTCGCTAAAATACTCCATCGCACCCCATGACGGGCCCCCAATACTACAAGTACGGCGGGCATCAAGATGGAAGCAAGGAACCCCATAAACGGTACCGTTACTCCAACAAAGGTAAAAACCATAATAAGAGCCGTCAAAAAACCTGTTTCCACTACGGCTCGCGTATCTGTATATTTCATAAATTACTCCTGACAAAATAGACGTATGACCGAGGTCATACGCCTATTATAACATTTTGTATTGTTTTTGAATATCATTAACCACAAAATCGCAAGTTATGACCCTTATAATCGTTAATCAGGATGTGCAAATAATCATAAACAACGATTATACATCTTGAATAATCGGCAAAATCATCGGACGACGACGAGTTTTTTCATATAAGAACTTGCCTAAAGTATCGCGTACTTGGGATTTAATGGTTGCCCAATCTTTCATTTGACTGGCTTCACATTTCTCAATCACTTGTTCAATACGTTTTTGTGCTTCGTTCATGAGATCTTCCGCATCGCGTACATATACGAAACCGCGAGATACAATATCAGGACCGGCCACAATCTGACCGCTCGCACGATCCATAGCCATAACTACGATAACCATGCCTTCCTGAGCCAATTGCTGACGATCGCGAATTACGATATTGCCTACGTCACCGACGCCGAGGCCATCAACAAATACCTTGCCGGCCGTTACATGACCGCCTTTACGCCCCGTACGGCTGGTGAATTCGAAAATCTGACCGTTATCGCCAACAAGCACGTGATTTGGTTTAACAATGCCCATGGATACAGCGAGTTCACCGTGTTTTTTCAACATACGGTACTCACCGTGTACCGGAATGAAGAATTTAGGGCGAACCAAGTTGAGCATGGTTTTCAAGTCTTCCTGGCTACCGTGACCGGATACGTGAATGCCGCGATCTCGACCATAGATTACATCGGCACCGAGGCGCAATAAATTATCAATCGTACGACCTACCGCCGCTTCATTCCCCGGAATCGGAGTTGCGGAGATAATAATTGTATCATTCGGTGTAATTTCAATTGTGCGATGATTGTTGGTTGCCATGCGGGATAAGCCGGCCATAGGTTCCCCCTGGCTGCCTGTCGTCAAAATCATGATTTGATCATCACGGTAACGACCCATTTCATCCACATCAATTAAGGTTCCTTCCGGAACATTCAAGTACCCGCGTTCCTGCGCGATTTCCGTTACATTAACCATACTGCGGCCAAGTACAATAACTTTGCGTTTAAACGCAACCGCTGCATCAACGGCCTGCTGTAAACGGGATACGTTGGATGCGAAGGTAGCCAATACAACACGACCGCGAGCTTCGCCGACCGCCCGTAATAAAGCAGGTCCTACCGTACTTTCAGATGGTGTGAAACCAGGTTTTTCCACATTCGTGGAGTCCGACATCAAGGCTAATACGCCTTTGTTGCCAAGTTCGGCAAATTTATGAACGTCCATCAATTTACCGTCAACCGGTGTCTGGTCTACCTTAAAGTCACCGGTGTGAACAACGGTACCAACCGGGGTTTCAAAATAAACGGCACAAGCATCAGGAATAGAGTGGTTAGTTTGAATGAAACCGACTTTAAAAGAGCCGACGCGAATTTCATCGCCTGCTTTTACAACATTCAACTTAACGCCGCCCACTTTATTTTCTTTCAATTTGCCTTCAATCAAACCACAAACCAAGTTAGTGGCATATACAGGCACATTGATTTCTTTTAAAAGATAAGCCAAAGAACCGATATGGTCTTCGTGACCGTGAGTGATAACTACAGCGCGTACTTTATCTTTGTTTTCAATCAAATAGCTCATGTCCGGAATGACAATGTCAACGCCCGGCATATCGTTTTCAGGGAAGGCGAGGCCTGCATCCAATACGATAATGTCATCGCCATATTGGAATACGGTCATGTTCTTACCGATTTCACCAAGACCGCCCAACGGAATAATCATAAGCTTATCTTTTTTGCTCGAATGATGTTGATTTTCGTTCTGTACATCGCCATTGCCATGAGAAACGTGACGACCGTTACCGGCGCGCTCATTATTGCCTGCAGCTGCATTACGGGACGTATTGCGGTTTGAATTACCGCGGTTATTCGTGCGATTATTGCTGCGCTGCATTTTAGCCGTACCTTCAGCAGAATTAGCTGTATTGGCATTATTTGTATTTCTGCGGCGCGATGCAACTTGTTTAGTGCCTTCACCGGCAGCGACTGTTGTACGACGAGTACCCGTGCGACGTTGTTCATTATTCGTATTACGATTATTGGTCGTACGACGCGTTGTACGGCGTGGTGCACCTTCACCGCTTGCAGTTTGACGATTGTCAGTGCCGGTTGTTTCCGCAGGAGTTGCTTCTTTTGCTACTGAAGCATCCTTTGTTTCTGCCGTTTTAGGCGCATTGGCATTTTGATTACCTTGACCTGTCAATTGATTCAATAATTCTTTTAACATATATGTTTTACTCCTCCTAAATCTTACATGTTCTAAATTTATATACCTTAATCATGTACGTCCGCCCCCAGCTTATACCATTACCTGTCGGATGTACCTTAAAAGATTCACTCGTTCATTATTAACTTGTCATCCCATAAACTTATTAATATAACATAAGCCTATTAATGTAACACAAACATATGGATGTAACATAAGCGTATTGATGCAACACAAAAGCAAGGACCGTTCTGTATAAGACACGCCTCTTTATTTGCATGCTGCTTTTGTAAAGTTAAAGGGTTAAATGTTAAAACAGCGTAGCACTATAAAATAAGTTGCCTACCTGAAAAAAGAGCCTGACTATAACTCTTTGTACATTCTATTTAACCAAAGCCGAACAAATATCTTATGAATAGTATAACATAAGAAGAATAAAACGAAAAGAACCCCCGATAAATTAATCGAAGGTTCTCTATATATAATACTTTTTTGTTCTATGTCTTTTAATTATATCATTACGTCGAGCACTTACCACCGGCTACATTAATCTAATAGTTTTATCCGGTCACAACAGCCTTGAACTGTTCACGATATTGTTTAGCACCGCCATTGGCCGGATGTCGTAACGCATGAGCCGTAATTCCCTGACGTGCCAAAATATCCGCCGACTTACGTCCCACGGCACAGATAATTTGCTCACACCCGCTTTTCACAGTTTTAAATTCTTCATTTAATGCCAAAAGTTCTTTGGCAAACTGACCACCTGCCACGAGCTCTGCCTCGGAGGGTGTCCGGTTCGTCAACGGCTCATTCGCCACATGCGGATGGAAAGGAAAAATATTCCACAAAACAGCTTCATAAGTCGAAATATCATTTTCCAATAACGCTGACCAAACGACTGTATCGGTCGGTTCGTTGAAGCCTTCAATCCGCTGCTTATTGTTAAGTCCCAGCGGACTATCAGCCCGACTTGTCCGCTTGGCTGAACCATCCGGCAAAATCATGTCAGGCTTTACTTCACTATGAAATCCCAGAAGCATGCGCTCACAAGTAATGGCAATTCCCGAAAAACGCCCGCCTTGGTAACCCATAGCTTCCGCTATAATAACATACGAACTTTGGCCTAAACGAGTTTCTAAATACTTCGCCAACTGCTCACGGCGCCACTTCGGAGCCTCTTTTGACACATCCAGTTGCGGATCGAAATCACGCCACGGATTAAATACGGTAGGGGACCCTTCATAAGCCGCCAAATGCTCGATAAATTGATTAATTTTAGTTTTCATACGACCTCCACGCGCCAACCGGTCAATAACGTAATCCCCCATATCTCATGAGATATGGGGGAGCAACCGAAATCTTCTAAATTAAATTGATCGTGTTTCAAAAATATATACTTTATTAACAACGCGCTGTAATTGTACCATCGGATATAATGGTAAGTTTTCAAACCCAGCCCTGTATTTATCAGGTACGAGAATCATGGCACGTAACGGCAACGGATTATCAATCGGCATCGGTTCCGTCGGTTCTTTGCCCATCGGCAAGCGTGTAGGCTGACCATGAGTGTTCGTCATCCCCTGTAAAATTTGTTCTCTGTTATTTATCATAGCTTGAAATTTATTGGTCACCTCAGCTACTGACTGAACAGGCATCTTATTTTTGCCCTTCCATGCATCACTACGCCCCGATTCACCGCTTGGAAACGAGCTATCATTAATCTTAACAATATCTTTATCGGTATAATACACGAGCGATGCACTGTAATCACCATAATAATAAATATCACCGTCATATTGCGCCACAATTGGTGCATACGCCACTGATGAACGTTGTTCAATCAAAGGCTGTACCCCTTCATGAATAACAAGCCCTGCAATGGCCATTGTCATAAAGGTCACCACTACCGGTAACATATACCGTTTCTGATTCCAATACATTAAACCGGTCAGGATAAAACCAACCACAATCAATACATATAGCAGATACCAAAATCCCCATGGCACATAGAAGCTGGCCACCCCAAACACAAGCCACAAGAAGAAAGCCGGCCCCATAATGAGCCAAGAAAGCTTACGCGGTCTGCCGGGACGCAATATTTTAACCACCCCGAACGCACCTAAAAAGCTGAATGGTACTAAGCTGATAAAAGTATAGGTCGGATACTTGGTAGCCATTAAGGTATAGAATACTAAAGTACCCCACCCCATAATCATGGAGTAAATATAAAACGGTTGTTTAAACCGCCAACCGTAATACATGCCGTACAAAACAGCACCGGTCCAAGGCAATGAGGCCAATGGGAACAACACTAAATAATACCACCAATGATTGGCTTCGGGATGCTCCGACTGCGTTGCTCGCACCACATTATGCAGTCCCAAGAAAGCATCAATAAAGTCTTGGCCATGCGTCATATACATGTAACCGTACCAAGGCATAACAACAATTAAAAATGCCAGAATGCCTTGCCAAGTAAAAATGTAGCGAAGCATGCGTGCCGAGCGCATAAATGCGGCAAACACCAGGAGCAAAATACCCGGCAACACCAGTGCCACCGGTCCTTTGGTCAACACGCCGATGCCGGCAAAAAGGTAAGCCCACAACATGAACAACGTGCGTTTTTCCATTAGTCCGCGATAAGCATAAGCCAGTGTCCCGATTGTAGCCCATAAGAGCACCATATCCGTCACAATACCGCGTGCCAAAAGCCAAAATTCAAGTGATGACCCGAGAATCATAGCACTCCAGAGCGACACTAAGCGGCGGCCGGAAATGCTGCGCACTACCTGGTAGAAAAAGCCTACCGATAAAGCGCCGAACAAAGCCGCCGGAAAACGAGCGGCAAAATCGGTGAACCCGAAGATTTTATAACTTAATGCAATGAGCCAATAAATCATTATCGGCTTATCATACCAATAAATATGGTAAATTTGAGGCGACAACCAATCGCCTGACATGACCATTTCTTTAGCTGTCAACGCATAATTCGACTCAACCGGATCGGTGATGGGCAAACTGCCGTTCCCGATAGCAAACATAGCTAAGGCGATTAAAAAGCAAATGACGCTTAAACGATGAAGCCTCATCTAATTCCTCCTTAGTGCTGTACGGTATTCTCCTGCACAGCTTTGTCTTTTGTTTCAGTTGTTGCCGTAACATTCGTACGGTCAGTTGCTGCATCAGCCGTCTGTTCTTCAGCCTTAACAACTGCACTGTCTGTTGCGGCATCCGCAGTATTCACGGCTGTATTTTTACGATTTTTATTCCGATAATAACGGATTCCGAAAAATACAGCTATAATAGCAAACACAACCAACATGATAACTAAGAATTCGTGATTATAGGCAATCAAATCCTGCCAATGTTCACCTAATTTAACACCCAACCATACAAGCAAAATAGTCCAAGGAATCGTGCCGAGCAAGGTCCAAATTACGAAACGACTCATCGGATAACGGGCAATACCGGCAGGGAAAGAGATGAAAGTTCGAATCCCCGGCAATAAACGACCGAAGAAAACAGCGGCACCGCCGTATTTGTTAAACAGCTTTTCCGCCATTTCAAACTTATGCTCGTTGAAGAAAATGTAGGCCCCGTATTTTTTAAGCAACGGACGTCCGCCATGTTCCCCCATCCAATACGATAAAATGGAACCTACCACACCGGCAGCCGTAGCTACGATCATGGTCATGTTCATCTCAAAAACGCCCTGAGCAATCAAATAGCCCGAGAACCCGAGTACAATTTCACTGGGAATCGGTATATTGGCATTTTCCAGTACCATGGCAATAAACATGGCCGCATAGCCATATGTTTCCAAAAACGAAATCAGATAATCCACTGTTAATATCTCCTTTTAATTGTTTACAACCTATCAAACTATAATTATCATGCAGAGCATTTCAATTTCTCACATTATCTTCTATTTTACCATAGTTTCTGTGTTTTTAATACAAAGTTATTACTAAAATGCATAGTTTATAAAAATTTAATATATTGTAAACAAATTCGCCTATCCTCAATCGACAATCGTTCACACAGCAGACAGTTCGGCTAAAATACCTATTCAAGATAAGGTATCACACAAAAAAGCCACCGAATTGACGAATCAATTCAGTGGCCTTAACGACTAATTCAGTCATTACTTTCCATGCATAGAAACTATACGAGAAAATAAATCTTACGCGCCGAATACATCCTGCAATACGATAGTCTGTTTACGATTAGGACCTACGGATACAATACCGAGACGCACACCGGTTACTTCGGAAATACGTTCTACATAGCGGCGAGCTGCTTCCGGTAAATCTTCATAATGACGAATACCGCTGATATCAGTCTGCCAACCCGGTAAAGTTTCATAAACAGGTTTGCACTGTTCCAACACCTGCAAATCAGCAGGGAAACCTTTTACCGGTTCACCGTTCAAGGTATAACCAACGCAGATTTTGATTTCAGGCAATTTGTCCAAAATATCAAGACGAGTGATTGCCAAATAATCAAGGCTGTTCAAATCGGCAGCATAGCTTACTACAGCAAGGTCCAACCAACCGCAACGACGAGGGCGACCGGTTACAGTACCGAATTCATGACCGGCTTCACGAAGGAAATCACCGGTTTCATCCAATAATTCAGATGGGAACGGGCCGGCACCAACACGTGTAGCATAAGCTTTAACAACACCTACGATGTTTTTCAAATAATTAGGACCTACGCCGGCACCAACAGATGCACCGCCGGAAATCGGATGCGAGCTGGTAACGAACGGATAGGTACCATGATCGAGGTCAAGCATAGTGGCCTGAGCACCTTCGAACAATACTTTTTTACCGTCTTTAATGTAAGATACTACATTATAGTTAGTGTCTGTTACATATTGACGCAAGCGATCCGCATATTCTAAGTAATCTTTCAAGATTTCATAGTAATCTACCGGTTCAACGCCGTATACATCACGCAAAATTTTATTTTTAATCTTAACATTATATGCTAATTTTTCTTTGAAAACTTCTTCATTCATCAAATCGCAAATGCGAATGCCGATACGGTTTACTTTATCTGCATAGCAAGGGCCGATACCATTTTTGGTCGTGCCGATGGATAACGCACCTTTAGAGGCTTCTTCCGCTTCATCCAAGCGATTATGATATGGCAAAATTACATGAGCGCGATTGGAAATCTGCAATGTTTTAGCACTTTTACCCTGGCTTTCCAAGTTTTCAATTTCAGCTAAAATAACTTTAGGATCAATAACAGTACCGGTGCCTACCACATTGATTTTATTGTCGTATAAAATCCCACTAGGCAATAAACGAAGCGCAAATGCTACGTCATCAACTACTACGGTATGTCCTGCATTGTTGCCGCCTTGACTGCGAACAACCACGTCCGCCTGTTCTGCTAAATAATCTACGATCTTGCCTTTTCCTTCATCGCCCCACTGGGTTCCGATAACCATACTAGTTGCCATAATATTCAAACCTCCATTTGTATCACATAGTGTCAGTTGTGGTATGGCCTGCTCCGTTTCTTGATTCCTAGAGCTTCATTTCTAAAAAACAAAATAGAGCCATTCATACACCTCATTATACCACACGAATCAAAAGTATGCATTAGGTAAAACGGCGGAAGAGTGGGGACGTGTCACTTGAAACTTCTGCCTAGGAGCGCGCGGGTGCTTTCCGCACCTCACGCCGTATTTACCGCGCGGGAGGGATGAGAAAGAAAGGTGCACAGAATCTAAAAATGAGATAAAATAAGAGCAAACAATTGAAATCATTAGAATTCCATCACATAAACTAACAAGGGGTAAGGAAGTACATTAACTGCCCCCATTTTTACAATGACTTATTTATTATCACAGCAAGGTGACATAAGACATGAATAAAAAGGAAAAACGACGCCAAGAGCTTTTAAATATATTGAATCAAAGTTTAACACCGCTGACCGGTGAAGAATTAGCTAAGACCTACGGGGTTACTCGACAAGTTATTGTAAATGACATGGCCACACTTCGCTCTGCCGGTTATCCTATTCGTTCAACTGTAAAAGGCTACGAAATCAGTAAAGCCGCGACGCAGGGTATTTTGCGAAGTATAATTTGTCGTCATAAAGCGGAGGATCTACGAACTGAATTACACACAATCATTGCCTTGGGCGGCCTGATTCACAACATCTCCGTAAACCACGACGTATACGGTAATCTGACCGCACCCTTGTCTATAAAAACAGAAGCAGATATTGAAGATTTTTTAAAAAGACAAAAAGATTCTGCCAGCGGCTTATTGTCAAAATTAAACGACGGTCTTCATACACATCTGATTGAGGCACCCACCATGGATGCTATGGAACAAATTATAAAAACACTGCAAGATTTACATATATTAGTAACACCGGACAAATAACTGTCCGGTGTTTTTTACACACATTCCCCATTGTCTTTTTTCAAAAAATCTCTTGATATCCGTAAAGTCTTGCGTTATATTAAAAAAGTATACATTTCATTATTCTGTATACTTTTTTATGTTTAGGTATGAAAAATTAGGGGATGACTCGATGATTATTAATGAATTGAACACAATGAAACCGAATAGATTTCATTACAAATTACTGCTCATTGCCGGCATCGGCTGGGCTTTTGATGCCATGGATACTGGAATTATTTCTTTCATCATGCCGCTATTAACTAAAGAATGGCATCTTACCGGCACGGAAATCGGTATGCTCGGCAGTATAGGCCTTTTGGGCATGGCCATCGGCGCCGTATTGGCCGGTGCTTTAGCCGATCATATCGGTCGTAAAAAAATAATTACCTGGACCATGTTGCTTTACGGGGTTGCCACAGCCTTATCGTCACTGGCACCTAACTATGAGTTTTTATTAGTTTGCCGTTTATTGGTTGGTCTGGGGCTCGGCGGTGAGCTCCCCGTTGTAGCTACTTTGATCACCGAATATTCACCGCAGGATTCCCGTGGTCGTTTCATCGTAATGTTGGAAAGTTTCTGGGCTATCGGTTGGCTGCTCGCTGCCCTTATTGCCTATCTTATCATCCCACTCTACGGCTGGCGTATCAGCCTGGCAATCGGTGCCTTACCGGCCCTCTATACCGGTGTAATTCGTTCCCACATGCCGGAATCTTTACGTTATTTGATTAAACAGCAAAAACTGGATCAATTAAATGCAACCATTGCACAACTTGAAGCCGCCACCAAAGTGCCGCTGACACGCTGCAGCAAAGAAGAATTGGCCGCTTTAACGGCCCACTCCGCGCCTCAAGGGCTGGGGACACTTTGGAACAAACAGTATGCCTTACGCACCTGTATGTTGTGGATTACCTGGTTCGGTATCGTTTTCAGCTACTACGGCATCTTCATGTGGCTTCCTTCATTGATTTACCAACAAGGATTTACCATTATAAAATCATTCGAATTTCTGTTAATTATGACGTTAGCTCAGTTCCCCGGCTATATTTCAGCAGCCTATTTAGTTGATAAGATCGGACGTCGTTATACTTTATCGCTCTATCTTTTATGCAGTGGCATCAGCAGCTATTTCTTCGGCCATGCTACCTCTGAAACAATGCTACTGGCTTCCGGTATTTGCATGTCATTCTTCAATTTAGGGGCTTGGGGCGTTATTTATACTTACACCCCGGAATTGTATCCAACCGAAATCCGCGGTCTCGGTTCCGGCTGGGCAGCCGGTGTCGGTCGCATTGGCGGCATCATAGCACCTATTTTAGTGGGTGTGCTCCTATCCCATCAAATGCTCATGGACTCCATATTTTATCTCTTCGCCTCCGTCTTTGTAATCATTGCGCTTGTAGTGTTGAGCATGGGAATGAAAAGTAAAAAAAGAGCATTGGAAGGTATTAAGTAAAGCGGCGGAGGGAGTAGTGAGAAGTGTCGGGGATTATATCCAAAGGCTTAAAGGAAAGCTTTTTGTTAACTAATCACGGCGATAATAAAAAAGGGGCAGGGTATCGCGCCCCAAAAGCTGGAAAAAGGCTTTTTGGTCACCACACCCTGCCCCTTTCTCAACTAGCGCAGCCATATTCACTCAACAAAAAGCTTAATAGCCTAAGAACTTTGACATCCCCGACACTTCTACGCTACGTACCTCGCGCCGCATTTATTTAATTAGAAAGAAGGAGTAGGAATCTGCGTTGCAGATTCCTACTCCTTCTTTATCCATTATGTTCTTTCTTCTATTGTTTAATGCGCCTAAGTTTTTCTCTGTATTTTTCTTCCATACCTTGATTGGTTGGCACATAATATTCCTTTCCAACAAGTGAATCAGGCAGATACTTCATATTAGTTATTTTATCAAGTGTATGATGAGCATATTGATAACCTTTGCCATAGCCAACGTCTTTCATAAGTTTAGTAGGTGCATTTCGAAAATGCATCGGTACAGGTTCTGCCAAAAGCTCTATTGCATCATTCTTAGCAGTTTCATACGCCTTATAAATAGCATTGGATTTAGGTGCCAAAGATAAATAAACTACTGCCTGTGTCAAGTGCACATTACATTCCGGCATCCCTATAAAATGACAAGCCTGATAAGCCGCCACTGAGATTCCCAAAGCATGCGGATCCGCCATACCAATATCCTCACTAGCAAAACGTATAAGCCGCCGCGCCACATACAATGGTTCTTCCCCAGCTTCCAACATACGTGCTAACCAATATACAGCCGCATCAGGGTCAGAATTTCGCATAGACTTATGAAGTGCTGAAATAATATTATAATGTTCTTCGCCACTTTTATCATAAAGAAGCGATTTTTTAGCCGTGCACTGTTCTATTGTTTCCCGTGTAACTTTTATAGCACCATCATCTAATACTTGACCATTAAGTATAACCATCTCTAAAGTAGAAAGTGCCATTCGTGCATCACCATTAGCAAATTCAGCGATAATCCATAACATATCCTCTGAAATTTCAATATCTCTGCCACCAAACCCACGTTCATCCCGAACAGCCCGTTGTAGCAATGTCATCAATTCATCTGTTTTCAAAATTTTAAGCACAAATACTTTGCATCGTGAAAGCAATGCACCATTAACCTCAAACGATGGATTTTCTGTAGTAGCACCAATAAGAATAATACTGCCATTTTCCACAAAAGGCAAAAAAGCATCCTGTTGAGCTTTATTAAACCGATGTATTTCATCTACAAAAACAATTGTTTTAATGCCATATTGACGATTTTTTTCAGCCTTCTGCATGACACTTCTAATATCTTTAATGCTACTTGTTACCGCTGAAAAATCTATAAAAGTAGCCTGGGTATGATGCGCAATAATACGTGCTAGCGTGGTTTTCCCCACACCGGGTGGTCCCCATAATATCATGGAAGATACTTGATCATTTTCAATCAAACGTCGTAATACACGATTTTCACCTAAAAGTTGCGTTTGCCCTACATATTCTTCTAACGTTTCCGGCCTAAGACGTGCAGCCAATGGTTTCGCTATATTATTCGCAAACAATGACTGCTGTTCCATGAAATCACTTCTTTCTACTTATTTCACCACAGCCAACTCCGTAAAGCATTACCAGGTATAACAAATACAATGCTAACAAATTCGTTACGTGAATTAGAATATGATGGATTCATAAGCCGAAAACAATATAATGAAATTCCTCCGCGCGTAGAATACACCTTTACCGACAAAGGACGTGACCTCCTCCCAATCTTTTACGCCATAATGGTATGGGGTTTTAAACACGAAAATGATTAATTATCTCCCTTCCTATAATAAAATGGCGAGAATGTTCCATGCGCAAAGAAGGCCGTGATTGTGATTTCTAAGGGTCTTTTTTGCTTGCAAAACCAAGCCTTAGAAATTACATCACGGCCTTCAAATCACGAAGACATTCTCGCTATTTTATTATAATCCGAATCTTGCCATAATCGTATCTACATGACGTAACATACGATGTGGGTCGAAGAGGTGATCGATTTCTTCGTCGGTGAGGTATTTTTTAATATCAGCATCACCTTTTAAGCCGGCTTTGAAGTCTTTGCCTTCCAACCAACGAGCCATCGCATGACGTTGTACCCAACGGTAAGCTTCATCACGAACAGCGCCTTTATCTACGAGAGCTGTTAAGATTTGCTGACTGAAGATTAAACCACCGGTCAATTCGAGGTTTTTCATCATGTTATCAGGGTATACCAACAATTTGTCGATAACTTTGATAGCCAAGGACAACATGTAATCAACGGTAATTGTACTGTCAGGTAAGATTACGCGTTCTACGGAGCTGTGGGAAATATCGCGTTCATGCCATAAAGCTACGTCTTCCAAAGCAGCTTGCGCATTACCGCGTACTACACGCGCTAAGCCGCAAATACGTTCACAAGTGATTGGATTACGTTTGTGTGGCATAGCGGAGGAGCCTTTTTGTTTAGGGCTGAAATATTCTTCCGCTTCACGCACTTCGGTACGTTGTAAATGACGAATTTCCAAAGCAATTTTATCCAAAGTGCTGGCAATGATTGCCAAAGTACTGCAGAGTTCGGCATGACGGTCACGTTGAATAACCTGCGTTGCAATTTTTACCGGTTCCAAACCGAGTTTTTCACAAACATATTTTTCAATGAACGGATCGTTTACGGAGTAGGTACCGACAGCGCCGGACATTTTACCAACGGCTACGTTTTTCTTTGCATGTTCCAAACGTTCAATATCACGTTCAATTTCAGCCATCCAGAGGCAAAGTTTCAAACCGAAAGTAGTAGGTTCGCCATGAATACCATGGGTACGACCAACCATTGGCGTATATTTGAATTCAGCGGCACGGCGACGAAGTACATCGCGGAATTGATGCAAATCTTCCAAAATGATGTCGCAAGCCTGTTTCATCATAGCACCGAGAGCCGTATCTTTTACGTCTGTAGATGTAAGGCCGAGGTGAATGTATTTAGCTTCTTCGCCAACATATTCACCGACAGCGGTTACGAAAGAAATAATATCATGGTTTGTTTCTTTTTCAATTTCATGAATTCGTTCTACATCAAAGTTCGCTTTTTCACGGATAACCTTAGCCGCTTCTTTAGGAATAACGCCCAATTCTGCCTGTGCTTCACAAGCTAAGATTTCCACTTCCAACATTTGGTCAAATTCGTTGCGTTCGCTCCAAATGTGCCCCATTTTTTCTCTTGTATACCGTTGAATCATGTGTCTTTAACCTCCATCGAAATGACTGAATATTCTTCTTTCATTCTATCATAGTAAAAATACAGGGTCAATAAATCTATCCGAACGTTAAGTTAATTTTGCTTAAAAATATTCGTATTTTGTACAACTGCTATCTGTTACGATATCCTATCTGTTACAATATTTTTTATCTGTAACACAATATATAGTACATTATTAGTGATCTATGATCCGATACAGCGCCTCTCATATCATCACTACTTACTTCTGTTTATAAAAATAAACAATTTCAGTGCCTGCTTTATTCACGGCCGCACCGGTGACGTACGGACGATTAAATGTAGAGCCTACATTAAAAATATAATAGGTATAATTATTATCTAACGAAACCATATTGTAGTTATACGAATAATAGCCTAACAGCTGTTGCTGAGCTTTTTTATTCGTAGATAAATCAAAGAGCTGGTTATCCGCATAATTACCGCCGTTAACGGTCTTTACATCAATAATATCACCCCAGAAATCACGCCATGGGCCCATGTTTTTCAACTCAGTAGTGCTGACGACTTTATAATCGGGTACTAATTCACGCAAACTATCGGCATACTGCATTTCCGAATTCGGTTCCATTTTCACATATACTGAACGACTGACCTGCAAATTAGTCTGCATAACCGCCAGTTTTAACGCCTCTGCAACGTACGGTGCCATTTCAGAAGCCGTGCCGGTAAAGGTAACCTGTGCCTCACCGCCGGCTTTTATGAATTGAGGAATGTAAAATACGAACACATTTTTGGCAAAACTCGGAATTTGCTTTGGAAAACCGTCAAAGTGAGGAATCAAGTCATATTTTGAAACATCCGTCATCGGGAAGGCCACGCGTAACGCCTGTTCTTTATATAAGGAGTTACTTTCGTTGGTCAAAACGGTCTTTGCCCCCGAAGCCGGTAAAAATGCTTCTAAAATTTGTTTGGGAATTCCCCGTTTTACATAAGGCGAACCTGTATCAACAGCAGCTTGAGCAGCGTAATTAACAACCGCCGCCAAGTCCTTATCCGCACCTGTAGTTGCCGCATTGTCGGCCGTTGTTACATTGCTGTTGCCGGCAGCGAATACCAATCCGGATATCAAAGCCAAGCCGGCCAAAATAAGCATTGCCTTCTTTTTCATATTAAATATCGTCATATATCATGCCCCCATATTAAACACAGAACATCAGACAGATAAAGTATTTTTATCTTTTTCCATATACTTTTATTATAACTTAAATTGACAAAAACTGCCTATACCACAGGCACGTTTTATTACGAAAATATTCAACAAAAAAGCGGTGTAACCTGTTTCAACAGATTACACCGCTCTTCTTAATTATTACTTTTTATTCAAATTATTAATTACGCCTGTGGCGTCATGGTTGTTGTTTCTACACGAACCACATCTTTATAAGGATAAGCACAAAGATTAGCCATAACCTGACCGACTTCTTCAAAATCCGCGTTACCAAGTTCCGGATTAACATTACCGATATTGATGGATTTTACCTTTTTATCGCCCAAATCTAAACGAATCTGAATTTTTACTACTTCTTTTACTGTTGCGTCTGCCATAATTAACCTCCTAATATATTATCTTTTAAATAGTACGCCGGATTTAATCTCCAACGCTGCTCCGGAATCAGTTTCCGACTCTGCCCCAAAATTAATCTACCAACGGTGCGCTGGTATTTTCTACCACATACGCCCCTTTGAAGCCGCTCAAGGCCTTCCCCTTAGCACTGGTCATAAAATGTTTGGCCAGCATCATATCTGCCACTGTTTTAGCCGCAGTCAAGCTCACATCCTCTTTCGGAACGCTGATTCTCACCGTAGTTTCTTTGTTGGTATCATCTAAAAATACGAGTTGTAATTCTTTTTTCAAAACATTCATAGTTCCTGTAGCCATATTTGCCTCCTGAAGTAAAAAATCTGCCCGGTACCCTGCCTATGTATGACTAAAAAGCATACATACCTGTGTCAGCACCGTTTTTCCCTTATTACTAAAAAGTACATGTACTCTTGAATTCTCACAATTCTCATTGACCGTTTGCAAACGTCATAAGCGAATCACCATTTCTTGTGAACCTGCTTACACCCTTATACATTCCTGCCCTCCTCCATTGTCAAGCCGCAAAATTTCAAAAAGCAAAATCAATATTAACCATATGCAAAATATTCAATACAAAATGTAATTCTCCTCTTTCTTTTGCCCGTCGAAAAATAGTATAATGAGGTGTATCTTGTATGTGATAAGTAATATCGTATACAAGATATTGATTTATAATACAACTCATCGATATTACCAAATAGATGTATTTAGAGGGTATGAGTGTATCAACGGCTTACGTAAACACAGTGAAGTCACTGTTTCCGAGCCATATTTTTATGTGTAAAACTTTGTAACGGGAAGGAACCTTAATTCATGGCTATTATGATTAAAAAACGAGACGGCCATTACGAACCGCTCTCGGTAGAGAAAACTAAAAAAATGATTGCCTTCGCCTGCTTGGGGCTCGAAAGTTGCGATCCTATCGAACTCGAAATGGACTCCAAATTGCAATTCGTTGACGGCATGAGCACTAAAGAAATCCAGAAAATCTTAGTGCAGACAGCAATCGAAAAAGTTATCCAAAAAGTAGACGACGGTTACGGTAACATGGTTAACCGCATGAACCAGGATTGGCAATATGTAGCAGCACGCCTCTTCCTTTTCGACTTGTATAAAGAAGCGGCTATCCAACGCAAATACAAAGCGTTCGGTTACGGCAACTTCCCTGCATTGGTAAAAAAATTAGTAGAAGCTAAACGCTATGCCGATTTCTTCCTCACTAAATATACCGAAGAAGAACTTGAAGAATTAGGCGATTACATCAAACCGAAGCGCGACTACCGCTTCAACTACGAAGGCATTAAATTATTGGCCGATCGTTACCTTGTAAAAGGTTATGACAAAGAAGTTTACGAATTGCCGCAGGAACGTTTCATGGCCATCGCTATGCACCTCGCCCTCATCGAAGGGGATCGCAAAGTGGAATTTGCCAAAAAATTCTACGACTTAATGAGCGAATTAAAAATGACGACCGCAACACCAACCTTGGCTAATGCGGGTACCCCGTTCCATCAGCTCAGCAGCTGCTTTATTTCCGGCGTAGATGACAACCTTTGGTCCATTTACGATGTAAACAGCAAATTCTCCCGCGTATCCAAACACGGCGGTGCCCTCGGCATTTACATGGGTAAAGTTCGTGCCTTAAACAGTGATATTCGCGGTTACAAAAATTCCTCCGGCGGCGTTATCCCTTGGGTTCGTCTTTACAACGATACAGCCGTAGCCGTAGACCAGCTCGGCAAACGTAAAGGCGGTGCTACCGTAACGCTCGATATTTGGCACAAAGACTTCTACGAATTCGTAGAACTTCGTACCAACAACGGTGACGATCGTCGTAAAGCTCACGACATCTTCCCGGCTATTTCCATTCCGGATATCTTCATGGAACGCTTGATGGCTCGTGAAAACTTCAGCCTCTTCGATCCGCATGAAGTACAGCAGGTTATGGGCTTCAACTTAGAAGATTTTTACGATGAAGACGAAAATAACAAAGCCTTCACCGAACATTATCTTCTTTGTGAAAACAATCCCGAACTTCACCCGATCCAGGTTAGCGCTTTGGATATGATAAAAAAAATCATGCGCAGCGCCGTTGAAACAGGCACGCCGTTCATCTTCTTCCGCGACACGGCTAACCGCACCAACCCGAATAAACATGCCGGCATGATTTATGCCTCCAACTTATGTCACGAAATTGCCCAAAACGTAGGTTTCACTAACTTGAGCGAAGAAATCATCAATCCGGACGGCAGCATCACTACCAAAACTGTAACCGGCGACATGGTAACATGTAACCTTAACTCCATTAACCTCGGTAAAATCACCGACGAAGAATTGGAAGAAAATGTAGCCCTTCAGATTCGCATGCTCGACAATGTTATTTCCATCAACCAATTCCCGGTACCGGAAGCAAAGATGACCAGCGAAAAATATCGTGCCATCGGCCTCGGTACCAGCGGTTACCACCACTACTTGGTGCGTCACCAGATTCAATGGGAATCGGAAGAACACATCGAAGCTGCGGACAAATTATTTGAAAACATCGCTTACTATGCAATTAAAGCGTCCATGGAACTTGCTAAAGAAAAAGGCGCTTACCCTGCCTTCAAAGGTTCCGAATGGGAAACCGGCGCTTACTTTGAACGTCGCGGCTATACCTCCGAACGTTGGCAGCAGTTACGTAAAGATGTAGCTAAATACGGCTTGCGTAACGGCTATCTCATGGCCGTTGCCCCAACCGGCAGTACATCCAACATCGCCAACACAACAGCCGGTATCGACCCTATTTTCAAAAAGTTCTTCATCGAAGAAAAGAAAGGCAGCTTTACTCCTAAAACTGCACCTGATCTCGATAATTCCACGTTCTGGCTCTACAAAGAAGCTCACACGATTGACCAGCAATGGAGCATTCGTGCCTGTGCTGCCCGCCAACGTCATATCGACCAGGCTCAGTCCTTCAACTTGTACATCACTCCGCAAGTAAAGGCCAAAGAAATCCTCAACCTTTATGTGGAAGCGTACAAACAGGGTGTAAAAACGATTTACTACATCCGCAATCAGTCCCTCGAAATGGACGAATGCACCAGCTGCTCCTCTTGATGTAAATTAACTTAACAGACCGCATGATAATCGGCAGTCAAACGGCCCTATGGACTTAGTGTCATACGTTGTTTTGGCTGCCGTTACCTGCAATTTTCTTATCGATTAACTACTTTAATATGCTATACTAAAGACAAGAACTTATATAGAAAGGGTGAATGTCATTATGGATAAAAAATTAATTTTTAACGAACACGGCGAGCGCGGTACCGAAAGCATGATTGGCGGCAATACAACCAACTTGCGTGAATGGAACCGTATTAAATATGACTGGGCCACAACGATGTATCGCACCATGCTCAACAACTTCTGGATTCCGGAAGAAATCTCGCTGAACGAAGACATCAAACAATTCCCATTTTTGACTGACAGCGAACGTCGTGCGTTTGACAAAATTATTTCCTTCCTCAACTTCCTTGATTCGATTCAAAGTGAAAATTTACCCAACTTAAGTCGCTATATTACGGCTGCCGAAGTGGCATCCTTACTTAATATTCAAGCGTTCCAAGAAGAAATTCACGCTCAAAGTTATTCCTACATTTTGGACACCGTAACCAATCCGATTACGCGTGACCGCATTTATGACGAATGGCGTACAGATGAACATCTCTTGGCACGTAACCGCTTCATCGCCGACATTTACCAACGTTTCAGCGATGATCCTTCGGAACATAATTTAATTCGCACCATCATGGCGAACTACATTTTGGAAGGGATTTACTTCTACTCCGGTTTCAGCTTCTTCTACACCTTGGCTCGTCAAGGCAAGATGACTGCTACCAGTACGATTTTCAAATACATCAATCGTGATGAAGTAACTCACCTTGTTTTATTCCAAAATATAATTCGCGAACTTCGCGTGGAACGTCCCGAATTATTCACACCGGAATTGGAAGCCGAATTAACCGATATGCTTCGTCAAGGTACAGAAAACGAAATTACTTGGGGTCAATATATTACGGATGACAAAATCCTCGGCATCAACAATGTATTGATTGAACGCTATATCAAATACTTGGCTAACATTCGTTTGGAAGCCATCGGCCTCAAACATCTCTATCCTGACATCAAGGAAAATCCTATGGCTTGGATTGAAAGTTTCTCTAACCTCAACAGCACTAAAACGGACTTCTTTGAAGCAAAAGTTACCAACTATACTAAAGCGGCCGCTTTCGATTTCGACGATTTGGAATAATTCACCACAATCAGTCAAAATCATTAAGGCCGGCACTTCGCCGGCCTTTCTTTTTACCGAAACAGTATTACTTCAATACTTTCAGAAATACTCAGCTTTATCAACTAAATACTCAGTTTACTCGGAATTTACGAATGTTTTGCAAAAAAAGACTTGCCAAGATAGAATCGTAGGTTTATAATGTTGGCAATCACTTTAGAAAGGAGCCAACTGAATGAACTCAGCAATCAGCACTATGAACAGCCAATACTTCTATTTTTGGTTCTTTATCCAGGCTACGGGTAAAGGACTATTTGGGCTACGCTGATTTCGGTATCATTGTCAGGCTTAGTATAGTTAAGGAGCTACCCGTAGTGCACGCGGGTAGCTCCTTTTTTACTATCATTTTAAAGGAAATACGCAGTAAGCCGATTTAAAACAACTCGTTTGAAAATGTAGTCATGTTGCTTTTAGAGGTAACCGCGCAAGTTTTACAAGCATTAGTAAAGGATATGAATTATGAACGAAACATGCTTTCAAATATTCATAAGTGATGAAAGAGGAGAGATTACGATGATTATTACGTTAAAGGAAAATGCCAGTCCGGAGAAGATTCAAGAGTTACGCCTTAAATTGGAAGTGCAAAGAATTACCTTACATCCAAGCAAAGGCGATAACTACTCATTAATCGGCCTCATCGGCGATACTTCACTCGTCGACAAACGCCAGATTGAATCCTTGGATATTGTTGAAAAAGTTACTCGTATTCAAGAACCGTTCAAAAAAGCGAACCGTAAATTCCATCCGGAAGACACCATCGTAGACGTAAGTGGCGTAAAAATTGGGGGCGGCCACTTCGCGATCATGGCCGGACCTTGCTCCGTAGAAACACCGGAACAAGTATTGGCTACGGCCAAAGCCGTCAAAGAAGCCGGTGCTACCATCCTTCGCGGCGGTGCTTTCAAACCGCGTACTTCGCCATACTCCTTCCAAGGCATGGGGCCTGAAGGTTTACATTTATTGGAATTGGCCAAGAAAGAAACCGGCTTACCAATCGTATCCGAAGTCATGGATCCGTCGCAATTACAGTATTTCGATAATGTGGACATGCTTCAAATCGGCGCCCGTAATATGCAGAACTTCACCTTACTCAAAGAAGTGGGCAAATTAAAGAAACCGGTTCTCTTAAAACGCGGCTTATCCGCTACCTACGAAGAATGGTTGATGGCTGCCGAATACATCATGAGCGAAGGCAATACGCAAATCGTACTTTGCGAACGCGGCATTCGTACCTTCGAAACCAAAACCCGTAACACCCTTGATGTAACGGCTATTCCGATGATTCACGAGCTAAGTCACTTACCGATTATCATGGATCCGAGCCACGCTGCCGGCATGAGCCGCATGGTTCGTCCCTTGTCCTTAGCTTCTACCGGTGGCGGTGCCGACGGTCTCATGATTGAAGTTCACATCGATCCGGCTAAAGCCCTTTGTGACGGCCCGCAAGCATTGCGTCCCGATCAATTTGCTTCCCTTACCAAAGAAGTATTTGCTATGCGCAAAATTTTAAATGCAGATTAAGGAGTTATCATGGAACGTATTCATATCGAAGCCTCGACTGCCTATGATGTCATTATTGAAGACAATGTATTACAACATATTACGGATTATATAGAGCCGCTCAAAAAGCCCTGTCCCACAGTACTCGTCAGCGATGACAACGTGGCACCGCTCTATGGCTCACTCGTCAAGAATCAGCTTACGGCAGCGGGCTACACGGTATATGAATACGTCTTCCCCCATGGTGAAGCTGAAAAAAATGCCTCACGACTCATAGATTTAGTGGAATTCATGGCTGAAAAAGCCCTCACTCGCAAGGATTTACTCATTGCCCTGGGCGGCGGTGTAGTGGGCGACATGGCGGGTTTTGCGGCGGCCACCTATTTACGCGGTATCGACTATATCCAAATGCCTACATCCCTGTTGGCTGCGGTGGACTCCTCCGTAGGTGGTAAAACAGCGGTCAATTTAAAAGCGGGCAAAAATTTGTGGGGTGCGTTCAAACAACCGATTTTGGTTCTTTGCGATCCTACAGCCATCAGTACCTTACCGGCTGATGAATTCAGTAACGGTTGCGGCGAGGTCATCAAATACGGCATGCTCGATTATCCCGAATTATTGGCCGATTTAGCGACTAAGCCGTTACAGCAAACCGATTTGGCTCATATTGAAGCTATTATCGCCTTATGTGTTAAAGCGAAAGCAAAAATTGTCAGTGCCGATGAAAAAGAAGCCGGCGTGAGAGCCTTACTCAACTTCGGTCACACCTTCGGTCACGGCATTGAGCTTTGCAGTCATTTCACCGTCAAACACGGCATGGCTGTCAGCATCGGCATGGCACTGATGATGCGCGCCGCTTATCAAAACGGCCACATCAGCGAATCCGAATTAACCGATTTCTTACATTTACTCACCGCTCACAAGTTACCGATTACTACAACAATCAGTACTACGGAGCTTTGCCAAGCTGCTTTACACGATAAAAAAAGCCATGGTCAAACTATCACGATTATCTATCCCACTCGTTGGGGCCACTGCGAACTACGCACTGTGGATCACAGCAAATTAGCCGATTATGCCATTAAGGAGGTAACACATCATGGTGCCAACTAATCCATCTGAATTTGAACCAATCAAGGTTACGACCGCCAACACTGAATTTAAAACGGTCTCTGCCGCTATACCAACCGGTACCATTGCGGCGATTCCCGCTAAAGCACATGCCCATCGGGCCCTCATTGCCGCCGCCTTGGCGGACAGTCCGTCTACCTTACTGATTGCCCACTATTCAGAAGATATTGACGCCACCATTGCCTCATTACGCGGTTTAGGTGCCATTATTGAGAAAACAGAGAGTGGGGTTCGCGTTATATCAATCCCCGAAAATCAAAGCCACGGCACAATTGATGCACATGAATCAGGCACGACTTTGCGCCTCCTTTTATCGGTGGGTTCCGCCATTTGCGATACCACGGATGTAACCGCCGCCGGTCGCTTACCCGATCGGCCGTTGGAACCGCTGAAAAGTCAATTGGAAGCTCACGGCATCACCTTTTCCGCAACCAAACCGCCGTTTACAATCAGCGGTCATTTAACGGGCGGCCTTTTTGAAATGGTAGGTAATGTGAGCAGCCAGTTTTTCTCCGGACTCTTATTGGCTTCACCGAAATTGGATGAAGATACCTTAATAAACAGCACTACGCCATTACAATCTCGCGATTATGTGACGTTAACTCGTCATGTAATGGCAGATTTTGGCGTTATGGCCTATACAACCGATGACGGCAACAGTTTTACCGTACCAAAAGGCCAACACTACCACGGCCTCGAAAATTATCCGATTGAAGGCGATTGGTCAAATAGTGCCATTTGGCTCGTTGCGGCTGCCATCACCGGTCAGCCGCTTACCATCACCAACTTACAACCGGATTCTACCCAAGCGGATAAACGTATATTGGATATCATTGATTGTGCCGGAACAACCGTAGAATGGCAAACCGAAGACGGTACCGTTATTGAAGACGATCAATTGGACAATATAAAAACACCGCTACGTCTTCATTGTGAAGGCAGAGCCATCGACCCGATTACGGTTGATTTAGAACAATGTCCCGACTTGTTGCCGGTATTGGCTGCCCTGGCTTGCAGCATCGAAGGCGAAAGCTGGTTTATTAACGGTGAACGTTTGCGCCTTAAAGAATCTGACCGCTTATTGGCGGTACGCGATTTAGTACGCACTTTAGGCGGAACCGCTCACATTGAAGGAGATAATCTGTACATCAACGGTACGGGACGTCTTACAGGCGGCACCGTAACCTCACATAATGATCATCGCCTTGTCATGGCGGCTTCACTCATGGCTCTATTCAGCGATGACCCGATCACTATTACCGACAGCCAGGCCATCAATAAATCCTATCCTTTATTTTTCAAACACTGGAATGAATTGGGCGGTCATGCCGAATAATTCCCGGGCTGACAGCTGCCAAACTTACTATATAAATACTATAACTATAACATTAACCATTCAAAACAGGAGACGCGTATGAGTTCGAGTTTTGGCAAAAATCTTACTATTTCCGTGTTTGGTGCATCCCACGGCAAAGCCATCGGCGCCGTAGTAGACGGCCTGCCTTGCGGCATTTTAATTGATGAGGCCGCCCTTGCTCGTTTTATGAAACGACGTGCACCGGGACAAAGTTTAATTACGACACAGCGCAAAGAAGCGGATCAACCGATCTTTCTGAGCGGCCTTGTGAACGGTAAACTCAGCGGTTCACCACTGGCTTTTTATATTGAAAACACCAATCAACAATCCAAAGATTATAACAATCTGCGCGATATCCCTCGCCCGTCCCATGCGGATTATACGGCTCGCATGCGTTACGGTGAGGCCGTTGATATGCGTGGCGGCGGTCATTTCTCAGGTCGCTTAACGGCCCCCCTTTGCTGCGCCGGCGGCATTGCCCTTCAAATACTTAAAGCCAAAGGCATTGAAATCGGAGCCCATTTAAAACAAATCGGTTCCGTTCAAGACCGAACAATCAGCTTTACCGATCCGGACATGGATGCACTGCAAAAAGTAAGCCACGAAACCGTAGCTATGGTATCTTCACAGTCACGCCTCAGAGCCATCACCTATATTGACGAACTCCGCCAGGAAGGTGATTCTACGGGCGGCATCATTGAATTATTTGCCACCGGCTTGCCGGCCGGTCTGGGCAACCCGAATTTTGACGGCATCGAAAATCGCCTCAGTCAGGTCCTCTTTGGTATTCCGGGTGTTAAAGGCGTTGCCTTTGGCAGCGGTTTTGACGGTTGCCTCGACCGCGGTTCCAATCAAAATGATCCGTTTCGTTTGGAAAACGGTGAAGTTCGCACCTTAAACAATAACAGCGGCGGTATTCAAGGAGGCATCACCAACGGTATGCCGCTCGTCCTAAAAGTAGGCATGAAACCGACTGCTTCCATCGCCAAAGTACAACCAAGTTTCAGCTATGAAGCCGGTGCCAATACGGATTTACAAATTAAAGGCCGCCATGACCCTTGCATCGCTGTTCGGGCCGTACCGGTCGTAGAAGCCGTAACCGCCTTAATTTTATTGGATTTTTTATTGGACAATGACCTTAAACTCGACTGATAGACATAAAACACCGTTAACCGGCCGAAAAAGACAATTCCAATAAACGGAAAGGACACGTATGAATCAAAATTCTGCTCTAACCCCTTTTGGCCTTTTGGGCAAAACCTTGGGGCACAGCTACTCGCCACAAATTCATAACGCTCTGGGCAATCCCCACTATGTACTGTACGAACGAGCTCCTCAAGAGCTGACAGAGTTTTTAGCTCAACCGGAACTAAAAGGTTTAAATGTGACGATTCCTTATAAAAAAGACGTCATGAGTGCCTGCCAAACCCTATCCGACGCTGCCAAACATATCGGTGCCGTCAATACCATGGTGCGCCAAACCGACGGGAGTTGGTACGGTCACAATACAGACTACGACGGATTTATCTATATGTTGGAGTGGGCCGGCATCAATATTAAGGATCAAAAAGTAATTGTCCTTGGTGACGGTGCCACGGCTCACACGATTCATGTAGCCCTGATCGATTTAGGTGCACGTGAAATTATCCATCTGTCCCGTAAAACTGAACCTTTTTACAGCGAAGCCGCTACCTTCGGAGCCGATGCGGATGTACTCATTAATGCAACGCCGGTAGGTACCTATCCGAATTGTCCGGAAGCGTTGATTTCATTGGATGACTTTCCACAACTTAAAGGTGTCGCCGATGTAATCTATAACCCCTACCGTACGGCACTCCTCATCGACGCCGAGCGACGTAATATTCCCTACACCGACGGCCTGCCTATGTTGATAAGTCAGGCTGTAGCAACCGCCAAATTATTCATGCAAAAAGATTTTGAACCGGAGGCTACAGAAACCATCATTCGCCAAATGCGCCACCAACAGGAAAATATCGTCCTCATCGGCATGCCCGGCGTAGGCAAGACTACGGTAGGCATTGCTTTAGCCGAACGATTGCAACGGCCTTTCATTGATTGTGATGATGAATTTGAAAAACGCTACTGCCATCCCGGCGAATACATCGCCACTCATGGCGAGCCCGCCTTTCGTGAAAAAGAGACGGCTCTTTTGGCTAAACTTTGCAAAACTACCGGTGCAATTATTGCTACCGGCGGCGGTGTTGTGACACAATCGGTTAATTATCCGATTTTACGTCAAAACGGACGCATTTATTGGATTCGCCGCCCATTGGAAAACCTGGCCGTTGACGGTCGCCCTCTTTCGCAAGGCGGTCTGAGTCGCTTGAAATCTTTATATGCCGTTCGGCAACCTCTCTATGACGCATTTTCACAGTGTGCTTTTGACATAGTCAATCCGAACGACGGCGCTCAACACATCGAGGAGGAATACCATGCACATTTTAATTCTTAACGGTCCTAATATTAATCTGTTAGGTTTAAGAGAACCGGATATTTACGGTTCTGAAACGTATGAACATCTCATTCAAATGATTCGACAGCACGCCCATGAACGTCATGTGGCCGTTAGTTTCTACCAAAGCAATCACGAGGGCAGCCTCCTCGATCGAATTCAAGCAGCCCACAATGATGCCGAGGCGATTATCATCAATCCGGCCGCCTATACACACACATCGGTTGCGATTTTGGATGCATTAAAAGCCATCGGCCTGCCGACCGTTGAGGTTCATATTTCGAATCCCGACGAACGTGAATCCTTCCGCCATTACTCCTATGTAAGCGAATATGCGGAAAAAACGATTAAAGGCCACGGCTTACAAGGCTATCTCGAAGCTATGGATTATCTTATCGATACATATCCGGACGCGGAGTAAACGCAATAACTCTCGGGACTAAACACCAACACGTTTTGTCCCATCCCCCGTATAATCAAACTCAACATAATAAAAGAGGTGTGGAGCTAATCCCTGAGGACTCAGCTCCACACCTCTTTTTGGTATATTTTGTATAAGGTTTAAGTGTAGTAAGTTGTTTTAGTTTAGTAAACTGATTTTTCATCTCTTCTTTGTCAACTCCCCAAACTCAGCCCCCGCTGATATTTGGGGAATAATTTCAACCAAATCAAGGCTTTACGTCAAGCCGGTTTTCATTTAAAACGAGATTGTCACATCCACATATTTTATCATTATAATGCCTAGTTACATACTGCCGATAATAGTATGTAACATAAAATATTGTTTTAAATGAACCATGCCATGTCGTCAGTCATATCTTTTGGTGTGAAGGCAATTTTATGCCGTGGCATATGTTTGCGAGTATGGCTGTCAACCAAATGAATTGTAGAACGAATCTTACGAGCTACAATGTTTTCAGGTTCCGTTTCATAGATGACCACATTCTCAGGCACATCACGTTTGATAACCAGATTACAGCCGATCCGGCTACCGCTGCCTACCGTAATATCGCCAAGTACCTTAGTACCGGCCCCGATAAGCACATCATTGCCGACCGTCGGATGGCGTTTCACGCGTTTTGAACTCATACCGCCCAAAGTTACGCCGTGGAACAGAGTTACATTATCGCCTACAATGGCGGTTTCACCAATCACGACACCCATACCGTGATCAATGAACAAGCCTTTACCGATTTGCGCGCCCGGATGTATTTCAATCCCCGTCACATGACGCGAATGCAGCGCCACTCGTCTGGCCAATAATTTATAACCCCGTTTATACAAACGATGAGCAAAAAAATGCCAGAATAAAGCAGTTATATGCGGATACGTCCACAATACCATCAATACCGATGTGGCAGCCGGATCTGAATCCATAACGCGCTTGATATTATAGCGAATCGCTTGCCAAAGTTCTTTCATACATCCTCCCGGCCGGTTTCCCCCAGCCCCTAAATATCTATGGTCACTTCATGACCGTCTTCTCTCTTCAAGCTATGCCTAATGCTCGGCAACTGCCGCGGCAGTTGCGCTGACCGTATGTCGATTAACTTAGGCTTTTACGTATTCTACATCATCAAATTCAAGCATAGATAAGTATTTTTCAACTCCGTCCGGAGCGATAGCTACTACAGGCACGCCAGGGTTTTTAGTGGCTAAATCTTTAGCTGCTTTAATAGCTGCGCCGGCGGAAATACCGATGCTGATACCGCTTTCACGCATGAAAGTCTGTACTTGAGCAATTGCATCATCATCAGTTACAGTTACAACTTCATCCATAAGGGATTGATCAAAGTTTTCAGGAATAAAACCGGCACCGATACCTTGAATTTTATGAGCGCCGCCCTTGCCTTCGGAAATCATTGGGGAACCGGCAGGTTCAACCGCAACAGCTTTCACGTTAGCATTATGTTCTTTCAATTTACGAGCTACCCCGGTGAATGTACCGCCGGTACCAGCGCCGGCTACTACGATGCCTACATTTGGAACTTGTTCAAGAATTTCGGTAGCTGTTGTTTCGTAGTGAATGCCAGGGTTGGCAGGGTTTACGAACTGGCCTAAAGTTACGGCACTTGGGTTAGCATCAAGAATTTCCTGAGCTTTAGCTAAAGCACCTTTCATACCGGTTGCTTTTGGAGTCAAAATCAACTGAGCACCGTAAGCTTTTACTAATTCACGACGTTCTTTACTCATGCTTTCAGGCATCAAGATAACAACTTTAATACCCATAACAGCACCCAACATAGCAAGTGCGATACCGGTGTTACCGGAAGTTGCTTCTACCAAAATAGTGTCAGGTTTAATCAAACCTTTCTGTTGAGCGTCGCGCAACATACCATATACGGCACGGTCTTTAACACTGCCGCCGGCATTGTATTTTTCCAATTTTACAAAAACATTAGATTCCCCAATTTGATATACAGGAGTATTACCAATCAATTTTAATGTGTCATTTACAGGTTCTGTACTCATAATAATCATCGTTCCTTTCTCATAGAGTCTCTCAGCTCTAATAAAAAAAGCCCTTGGTCACGTTTGTGACCAAGGGCGATATATCGCGGTTCCACCTTGTTTCATTTGACTGTGCGCACAATCAAACCTTTGCTGTACCTTGAACAAATATTCTCCGGAGCCTTAACTCCTATCAGTTCATACTATACAGATTCGCTGTAACGGGCGACCCCCGAAAAAGACTCCCCTATATTGCTATAGCTTTGCCTTAATAACTCCGAGATGCACTTCCATACACTTCATAAGACCCGCTTTCACCATCCGGGCTCGCTGCACATACAACAGTATATGTACTTTTCTCTTCCTCGTCCTAATTTCTATTCAAATCATAAACCTACTATAACACTATGAATTAATACTGTCAACCGAGAAATTAAACTTTTTGATTTTCCGCCTGTATTAGCTGACGAATATTTGACTCTCTGTTGCACGTACTTTATTTTACTACAACTGTACATTTTTTGCCAGTCCAATATTAGTTATTATTCATTTTCCGACTTCATAACGTCACTATCTAAATCTTCTTTCAACTTTTGCATGCCTAAAAAGAAAAAACAGCCTATTCCTAGGCTGCTTTCTGTTATACATATATATATTTGCTCGGTATAACCTATGTTGGTCAATCTCCCTACCCAGCTCCCGAATACACAATATAATCTCGATAAGACAAGAGGCCCGTAATTACCGGTCATAAACTTAGCTACTGTCTATCACTCTTCACAGGCATCCTGTCTTACCTGTACTGTCCGCTATGCAATATACCCAATGTATATTGTCTGTCCAACTCCTCGAAATAACCTATACCTTTAAACGTATTTCATCCGGTCTGGCAGAAAACCGACAGCCTTGAAATCTACGCTTATTATAGCAAAGCTTTTGAATATAAAGAATATTTAAAATGAATTTTCCACATAAATATCGGTATCGATTATGCATAATAAGCGTCAAAAAATCGTTCTCACATAATGATAAACAAGATTATTATCAATTAAAATTATTGATAACCGAATTTCAAGCGTTGTTACCGTTGCCGGCTTTTATCGCGCCTAAATGATATAGTCTCTAATAAAACGCCTTAAAAATGTCAAATATTAGCAGCCCATAGCATTTAATCAATGCCGAGTATCAAGATTTCACCGTTATGGTCGCAAATGATTCTTACCATGTTAATAAAGACATCTTATCAATTTAAACGTATAACCTAAATGCATTTTATACTTAACTTTATGGTAAAAAAACAAGACAATATTGCAAAAAATACCCTCCAACGCTATGGTCCGGAGGGTATTCGCATATATTTTCATATGCTTGTAAAGTTAAGTGTGTTGTGTGTTTAGTGTTTAGTGTTTTATGTGTGTGTTGTGTGTTATTTTAGCATTTCGTACATATTGCTACATAACTCAGTGAGGGAGGTTTTTCAGAGAAAAACTAAATTTACGCGTTAAGGACTACACCGATTTGAACGGCACTAGTGCTTTGCGGAGCCGGTTTGTCATCTTTAGGTGGCAATGGTTTCTTATCTTCCGGTTTTACCGGTGGTTTCTGAGCATCCGGTCTGCGATTATTATAGTCATTAGCCAATGCTACTTTACGTTTTTCTTTAGTTTCCGGAGTTACTTTGCTTGGTGCTTTGTCTTTTTTAACAGTTTCTTTTTCAGGTGCTTTTGGGACTACCTGAGGATTCTGCTGCTTCTGAACTTGTTTGTCATTCTTGTTGATCTGTTTATTATCAGCTTTTTTACCCTGTTTATCATTTGGCTGACCTTGTTTATTCTGATCATCTTGTTGCCATACAGCCGGAACATTGTTGTTCATGTCTTGTACGCCTTGTGCATTTACCAAAACGCCGAAAGAGTTACCGCCGCGACAGGTACCATTAATACATATTTACGTTTCATAACTATACCTCCTAGTACAAAATTATACAAACTTTTTACTATATGATTAATAGTTTTATATTAATCATACAATACTATATACTTACCTTATGTGTTAATTGATGTTTAACATATGTACATGTTACCTGTATTTTATGAGTTATATGTGAAAATTTCGATGATCTTTCAGTGAAGTTTTTCATAATCGTTCATCTATTCTTCATATGTATCATTATTCATAAATAAGGTAAATATATAAGTCATTATAAACAGAAAAATGCCGTTGCCCTTAGGGAGGAGGCAACGGCAAGTTGTTCGTACATATTTGTACTCACGATTAGGTATAGGTATTTAGAGGTTTAACAAGTGGACTCACTCGCCGGAACTTCCGGGATAAAGAAGTTCTTGGAGTTGTAGCGCCCGATTCTGAATAACCATTAACTACTGTTCCCTTGTTATGAGCCTATTATAGCATGTAAATCTAATAATTTCAATATCTAAAATTTATTTTTTTCGATTAAATTCAAATTTTTCTATTTAAATTATAAAAAGCCGCATAAATACAGGCTTTGCAACTTACATACCGCCGAACCCCGACTTCAAAACATCACAGGCCGCTTCATACATGTAGTGATAACCCAACTCATTAGGATGCACATCACCGGCATAAAGGATTTCACCGCGATAATCAGCCTCGGCGATTTTTTTGTAAAAATCTATATACAATAACCCCTGCTCTTCGCAATAGGTTCGCAACCGTTCATTATAGTCAACCAAGACTGCATCATCACCGTCCGGATCGCAATCAATCTGCGGTGCCAAACCGATAATTACATCACTGCCGGCTTTTTGTATGTGGTGTACCGAACGCATAAGTGAAAAGTAGCAATCTTCCGCATTTCTACCATGCAAAATATCATTCGTACCGCCCATAATAACTACCGCATCATAACTTGCTTCATGCAAAGCACGCTCTAAATTATTATAAATCGCCTGTAAGGTTGCCCCGTCAACACCGGCATTTACCAGCATCGGTTTCGAGCCGCCATTAGCGGTGATATTCTTCTCAAAATGAGCTTGCAATAATTCGACCCAACCTTTACCGTACGGCACATCATAGCCGCGCGTCAAACTGTCGCCGATAAATAACACCCGTTGCCAAGTTTTTTTATCTGCCATATCGTCACCACCTAATCTGTATAATTAACTTATTCCGTTTTATCTGATTAACTTTTAGATAATAATCTTATTTCATAAGCGGATCGGTCGTACCGTTAAGTTCAAAAGCTTTAATACGATCGATACAAGTTCCGCAAGTACCGCAAGGCTTGTCGCCCCCTTCGTAACAGCTCCAAGTCAATTCATACGGCACTTTAAGGTCTAAGCCGACTTTAACGAGTTGCGCCTTATTTTTAGCAGCAAACGGTGCCACTACCTGCACTTTATCATAAGTTCCCAAAGAAATCGCTTTTGTCATAGCGTCCACAAAAGCTTCACTGCAATCCGCATACGCATTGCCCGCCGCATCATCGGCATGAGCCCCTAAATAGAGCTGCACCGTATCATCAGGGAATAAACTCATACCCAAACTGGCTACAGCGGACAGCATCAAACCGTTACGGAACGGCACATAGGTGCTGACCATGCCTTCACCCTGCTCTTCAATCTGTTCCGCATAGCTCTTATGAATAATCTCATCTGTGGAATTTTGCAATAAAGACGAATTGGAGTATTTTAAAATCTGCGACAGATCCAATTCATAATGAGGGACTTCATAGTACGCCGCAATTTTACGGGCACATTGAAGCTCTTTGTCATGTTTTTGCCCGTAAAAAATGGATACGGCCGCTACATTTTCTTTGCCTAAACGGTCAATGGCCAAAGCCAAACATGTGGTAGAATCCACACCGCCGCTGGATAATACAATTGCTTTCATAGCGTCTCCTTTATAGTTTATAGTATTACTCTATATCTTTACTCTCTATATTATCATAACACATTTGCCAAGATGTTCAGCCGGAAAATAAGTTCATGCAAAAACCCTTGCCTAAATTCAGACAAGGGCTTCGTATCTTCTAACAATAATTAATATATAGTTATTACCTTTAAACCTCTTTTAAAAAGCTCAAAACATTATCGGCAAAAGGCTTAAAAGATAGTATTAAACCAAGCATTCTTTTAGTAATATCTGCATTCTTTTAGTAATATCTGCATTTTTTTACAATCATCGGCCTGACCGATTGTTATACGCAACCACTTCGGACTGAGACCGGATCGCACCTGATAGCCCGCTTGCAACCAATAGTCAGCCACGTATTGTGCTTTTTCAGTCGTCGGGAATTCCACAAAGATAAAATTGGCTTCACTGTGATAATAATGAAGTTTAAGTTCATCAAGACAAGCTTCCCATTTACGTCGTTCCACAGCATTAGCCGCAACAACACGTTCAATAAAGGCTTGGTCCTGTAAGGCTGCTTCCGCCGCTACTTGTGACACACTATTCAGATTATATGGCAAGCGGATGGCTTGCACATAATTGGACAACTCGGGACTCAACACTAAATAACCGACCCGATAATTGGCGAGCCCATAGGCTTTTGAAAAAGTCCTCATCAAACCCATGTTGCCAAACTCCGCCAGTAACGGCAGTGCACTGGCCGAATCTGTTGACGTAACAAACTCTATATAGGCTTCATCTATCAAAACAAGCACATCTTTAGGTGCTTGCCGCATAAACTCACGAATGGCCGATACCGAACAATACGTACCGGTCGGATTATTCGGATTACAAAGCCACACGAGGCGAGTTGTATCATCAATAGCCGCCAACATACCGTCCGGATTCGCAGCTCCCGTAACCGCATCACAAGGCACAGCTTTGATCTGAGCCCCCTCTAATTGGGCATTCAAAGCATATTCCGAAAAAGTCGGTGTACTGATAACAATGGAGTCCTTAGCAGTCAAAAAGGCACGACTTAACATCGTAATAACTTCATCAAGGCCCACCCCGATAACAAGAGATGATTCCGGCACGTTTAAATGTTTTGCCAAGGCGGTACGCAAAGAACCGGCATTACCGTCGGGATACTGACTGCTGTCATGATCGGTCACATACTTAAGGACCGCTTCACGCACTTGCGGCGATGTGCCGTACGGATTTTCATTGGCCGATAAACGAACTACACGCTCCACACCCAGACGCGCCTGCAAAGCTGACACCGGCTCTTCCGGAATATATGGTTTTAATTGTTTAATACTCTCTTTCATACCCAAGCTCTCTTTCTTCTTATATCCATCAAAGATATGCCTTTTAAAAAAGGCCCACCGCTCTCGGGTGGACCTACACAGGCTACAAATTCTTTATTTCAGGTCTATCCGTTGTTTTGCTGATGCGTCCTTCACGACGAGCCAATTCTTCGGTTATTGCTTCATAAGGAATTCCTTTTTCAACCAACAAAACCAATACATGATACAGTAAATCCGCTGTTTCACTGACAAGTTCTTCAGTGCCTTCATTTTTGGCCGCAACAACCACTTCGGTAGCCTCTTCGCCTACTTTTTTTAAAATCTTATCCAGTCCTTTTTCGAATAAATAATTCGTATAGGACCCTTCTTTCGGCTTCAATTGCCGATTCTTAATGACTTCATATAATTCCGCCAATTCCTGCGTCATAATAGTCCCTCTCTCTTATTAAGCCTTCCCAAACTATTTTTATTTGAGTTTAATCTCATTAAAAAAGCAGCTCCGTGCGCCTGTATGACAAGCCGGTCCATTCGGTATGACTTCCAACAGCAATGTATCCCGATCACAATCCAAAGCCGCTCTTACCACCTTTTGCGTATGACCGCTGGTGGCACCTTTATGCCATAGTTCTTGACGTGAACGCGACCAAAACCAGGTTTCACCGGATTGTAACGTCCGTTCATAACTTTCCTGATTCATGTAGGCTACCATAAGTACTTCCTTAGTAACCGTATCAACTACCACCGTGGGCAATAACCCCTGACCCTTGGCAAAATCGGGCATCAAGTCATCAATTGCCTTTTTGTCCCCCGCTGTATATATAACATTCTCAGCCATCTTAAATACGCCTCCTAGCGAACCGGAATATGATGGGCGCGCAACACATCTTTCAATTCAGCAATCGTTATTTCGCCGAAGTGAAAAATAGAGGCTGCCAAAGCACCGGTTACCTTAGTTTTTGTAAAAACTTCCACGAAGTGGTCCACCGTACCGGCCCCGCCGGAAGCAATAATCGGTACCTGTACCAATTCACCGAGACGCTCATATAATTCAATATCAAAGCCGGATTTGGTACCGTCCTTATCCATGCTTGTCACCAACAGCTCACCGGCTCCCAAAGCTACTGCTTCTTGAGCCCAATCATAGGCCAAGCGCTCCGTCTTTTTACGGCCCCCATGACTATAAGCGTACCGTTCACCGGTAAGCGGATCCGTTTTCACATCAATAGCCACAACGATGCACTGATTGCCAAATTTTTCAGCCCCTTCACGGATAAGCCGGGGATTGGCCAATGCAGCCGAATTTAAAGAAATCTTATCCGCACCGGCCTGCAATAACTGTTGCATATCTTCAACGGTACGAATTCCGCCGCCTACGGTAAGCGGCATAAATACTTCTTTAGATATAGCGGAAATCACATCTTTAAAGGTCCCCCGACCTTCCGTCGTCGCCGTAATGTCCAAAAATACCTGTTCATCGGCACCTTGTGTTTCATAGGAAGCGGCAATCTCTACGGGATTACCCACATCAACCAGATTTATAAAATTTACCCCTTTTTTGACACGACCGTTATCCACGTCCAAGCAGGGGATAATACGTTTTGCCAACATGGTCTCGCTACTCCTTTATCACTCTTATAAGCTTTAAAATATCAAGGCTTATATTTTAAGGTAGACTCTTTTAAGTTAGTAGTTAACTTACAACGATGCTGATTCTTTATGAATTTGTCGCGTATAGTAAGGCGACGGTTCGATCAACGTCCCTGCTAATTCACTTTTTTCTAAAGCAACAATATCCATCAAGGCTAACGGGCCTTCATATAAAGCCTTACCCACGATACAATCGACAATACCGACTTCACGAAGTGCTACAATATCGCCGGCGTTGCGAATACCGCCGGATGCAATAATACGAGCTTCCGGAAATTGTTCATGCAAACTAACCAATAATTCCTGGTTAACGCCCTGCATAGTACCGTCACGATTAATATCCGTTACGATAAAATGTTTAGCTCCCGCAGCCATCATCTCACGAATTAAATGGCTCATATCCACATCGGATTTTTCAACCCAACCTTCCGTAGCCACTTTGCCGTCGGCGCCGTCAACACCGATTACAATTCGTTCCGAACCATAAGTAGCCAACATCTCTTTGGTAAATTCCGCCTGCTTTAAAGCGACCGAACCTAAAATAATACGGTCGATACCGGCATTTAAATACGCTTTAATAGTTTCTTCGTCACGAATGCCGCCACCTACTTCAATAATTCCGCTAAAAACTTGACGAATACCGATAATAATATCGTAACTGACCGGTTTACCGGCTTTAGCACCATCCAAATCCACCACATGAAGTGCCTTAATACCGGCTGCCTCATAGTCTTCAGCTTGTGCCACCGGACTGTAATTAACTACTATTTCCTTATCAAAATCACCTTTATATAAACGAACGCTGCGTTTGTCTTGTATATCAATGGCCGGAAAAATCACGGTCATCCCCTCCTTTATGTACTGCTGTTATATTATGTATAATTTTATAATATACACCTCTATTTTACATATGTCTACATTTTATATCGAACTTTTCTATAAAATGTATTAGTCTTTATTATAAAAAAATGTGCAGTACCGACCCTTATATACAACAAACACTAACTTTTAAGAATTATTTTAATTATCAAATTTCACTATAAATAATGTCTTTGAATTTTCACGACATCGGCTATAAATTTAATACAGCCTTACTAAAATTCTATTATGCCATTACTTCCCCTTTGTATTCGCCATGGCATATTTCACCAAAGCGCTTCAACAAACGAAGACCTATGGCGGCGCTTTTTTCAGGATGGAACTGCATGCCATACACATTCCCCGCTGCCACTACAGCCGGAATTTCAATACCATAATCAGCGGTTGCCGTAATATATCGGGCATCGCAATTCACATAATAGGAATGAACAAAATAGGTATATTCACCGTCAATACAACTAAAAGGACTTGTTGCATCCAGCAGTCGATTACGATTCCAACCGGTATGCGGCACCATGATCCCCAAGTCTTGCGGAATCGCCTCAACCGTTCCCGGAATAAAGCCGAGTCCTTCCGTTTCACCATACTCAGTAGACGAATCGAATAACAACTGCATCCCCAGACAAATACCTAATATAGGAATACGACCGGTCACCACGTTTTCCAATACGGGCACCAGTTGTCGTCGTTTCAAGGTATCCATAGCCTGACGAAACGCTCCCACGCCCGGTACTACAACCCCATCGGCACTTAAAATAATTTCTTTATCCGCCGTCAACACGTTGGGAATCCCCAAATAAGTGAACGCTTTTTGCACATTAAAGGTATTCCCCGCATCATAATCTATAATTGCAATCATTCATGTACCTTCTCTTCTCTCATAACCGACTGTGCCAAATCTTTCATTCTATACGGTTAAACTCCTCTTAGTTGAGTTAATGCCCTCAATGGCCTCATTGACTGTTACGCTTTTACGCAAGGCTCGGCCCAAGGCTTTAAACATGCTCTCAATAATATGATGAGTATTACGCCCGTATTCATTGCGCACATGAAGATTCATAAGGCCGTTCATGGCAAGCGCTTGGAAGAAATCTTCCACTAATTCCGTTTCGAAGCTCCCCAACAAAGGAGTTTGCAAGTCTGCTTTAAATACTAAATAGGGACGGCCGCTCAAATCGATCACGACCTGAGTCAGAGCTTCATCCATAGGTACCCAGGCATCACCATATCTTTCAATTTGCCGTTTATCACCCAAGGCCTGCGTAAGAGCCTGTCCCAAAGCAAGAGCCACATCTTCTACCGTATGATGCGCATCAATATAAGTATCACCATGCGCCTTAACCGTCAAACCGAAACGACCATGTTTGGCAAACAGCGTTAGCATGTGATCAAAAAAGCCTATACCGGTACTCACATCAATACCGGTTTGTTCATCTAAATTAAGAGCCACCGCAATGTTTGTTTCCGCCGTAACCCGTGTTACCGCAGCCTTACGCGGTGAAGCCGATGCCTTATCATTAACCGCTTCGCTGCCATTAACGGCCTTAGCCGCTTTATAATCAGTGTCCATAGCCAACGACCTCCGCCTCATCCGTTACGGAAAAATCTTTTGTTTGGTCAAAACGCACTTCAATGGAACGGGCATGGCCTTCCAAACCTTCCGTACGAGCCAAGGTAGCAATATGCGGTGCCAATTCGGCCAAACGTTCTTTGGAAAATTGCATAAAAGCTGTGCGTTTTACAAAGTCATATACACCGAGAGGTGAGGAAAAACGAGCTGTGCCACTGGTCGGCAATACATGATTCGGGCCGCCCATATAATCACCCAACGGCTCAGCCGTGTACGAACCGAGAAATACGGAGCCGGCATTTTCAACCAAACTCATATAATTCATGGCATTGGCCAATTGAATTTCCAAATGTTCCGGCGCCACTTCATTCATTAAGGTAAACATATCGGCAACAGAATCCATAATGGCAATAAAACTGCGTTCTTCAATGGCTGTGCGGGCAATGTCTTGACGCGGTAAAGTCTGTAGTTGTCGTTCCACTTCATCCGCAACGGCATGAGCCAATACTTCACTATCGGTAATTAAAATAGCCCGTGCCCGTTTATCATGCTCTGCCTGAGACAATAAATCGGCGGCCAAGTGAATGGGATTCGCCGTTTCATCCGCCAGAATACCGATTTCCGAAGGTCCCGCAATCATATCAATGGATACTTGGCCGAACACCTGACGTTTAGCCGTGGCCACATAGATATTGCCGGGGCCCACGATTTTATCCACTTTCGGAATCGATTCGGTACCGTATGCAAGGGCACCCACGGCCTGAGCTCCGCCAACCTGATACACCGCATCAACACCGGCCAGTTTGGCCGCCCCCAACACAATAAGTGCTATGCCGTCTTTTTGAGGCGGTGTCACCATAATGACTTCCTTCACGCCCGCTAATTTGGCCGGTAACGCACACATCAGAATCGTGGACGGATAAGCGGCGGTACCGCCCGGTACATAAATTCCCACTCGCTTTAACGGCGTCACTTTCTGACCTCGCATAATACCCGGTGTATCAAGGTCGATAAAGCTCTGGTCAATTTGGCGTTTGTGAAAGGCTTCAATGTTGTTTTTGGCAACTTCCAAAGCCTCTTTTAACACCGGTTCCAATGAATTATACGCTTCTACCAACGCTTCTTCGCTTACCTTTAAATCCGTCAACTTCACCCCGTCGAATTTTTCGCTGTAATCACGTAAAGCGGCATCACCCTTAGCAATAACGGTTTCAATAATCTGGCGTACCTGTTGTTCAATAACCAAGTCTGTTGTGGCCGCTGTATATTGATTGACCAAAGACAGCATCTTGGCCAACGGTTCTCTGTATATTTTCATACTATTACCCTTTCTCCTGTTTTTCTCAAATTAAATATCCCAAGTATATATCTCAAAGCTATTTAAAATCGTCCGACTGCCGAGCCGCTTTTAACCGATCTACCAAGTCAAAAATCTCACTCCGTTTTTGTTTAAGAGCCAAAGGATTGGCGACCAAGCGAGTCGAAATCGGGCTCAGTTTGTCAAAAATCTGAAGATTATTTTCACGCAAAGTTGTACCCGTTTCCGTTATATCCACGATAGCATCCGCTAAGCCGATAAGCGGTGCCAACTCCACAGAACCTTCAATTTTGATAATTTCCACATCTTTACCGCGGCCCGCAAAATAGCGTTTCGTAATATTCGGATACTTTGTGCCGATAGTGTGACGCCGCGGTTCATTCATATCATAGCCTGCCAGCGATGCTAAAATGAATTGACAACGACCGGTTTGTAAATCCAATAACTCATAGCCCGTGTTTTGCTGCTCATCCAAAATATCGCTGCCTACGATACCGATATCAACCACCCCATTATTTAAATAGGTCAAGACATCGCCACCTTTTACCAAAATCACTTTTAAATTATCGCCCAAATTAATAACAAGTTTGCGCTTTTTATTTCGAAGCGGTTCACAGTCGATGCCGCAACGTTCAAACAACGGAATGACTTGCTCTTCCACACGCCCTTTAGTCAACGCAATACTAAGCATCAGCTTTCACCCCTTCCGCTGTAACTACATAAAGCTTCGCTCCGTCAGCTTTAGCCTGCGTCCGAGCTTCCGCCAATGTATCCGCCAATACCAAGCTATAGGCCGGATGTGCCAGCAAATAATCGGCCGCTTTATCCCAAGCACCGAACTCTGCGTATACATAAATCGGTTGTGCCTTCGGCACTTCGATATGAGCCACTTCGGTTAATACATCTAAATCAAAACCCATGCCCACCGCACAAGTCGGTTCCTTTTGAAAATTGGCGAGTAATTTATCATAGCGACCGCCGCTCACCAGGTAACTGGCTACACCGTCAACATAACCGCGGAACGTAATTCCCGTATAATACGGCTGTGGTGCGGGGCTGCTAAAATCTATCCTCACCTGCTGACTCGATAATTTTTGCACGGCCTGAACCATTTCCATGACTCTGTTCACCAAACGCTGCGCATTCATCGGTAAAATAATGGCCTCCAGTTCACGTTTTACTTCATCAATGGATCCGAAAAGGCGCGGCCAAATCTTAAGTAATGAATATAAAGTATTTTCCGCATATGATTCAATTAAACGTTCATAAACAGGCAGGTTTTTGTTAAATAAAGCATCAAATAAGGCAGTCCGTTCATTTTCACTGAGCCCCAGAGCCGCCACTACCGTTTCAGCAAAACGAGCATCGCTAAGTTCCACATAGAGGCGATTATTGAGCCATAAACGATTGACCTGATTAATAATCAGCAAACATTCCAACTCCGCTTGTTCAGAAGCATAACCGACCAGTTCAATCCCCGCCTGCGTTACTTGATTGGCCCAGCCGCGATGTGCCTGATTCATAGCCAAAACATCACCGATATAATAGAATTTCTTTGGCAAATTCACTTGAATATTAGCCAAGAAACGAGCTATCGGCAATGTCAGATCAGGGCGCACTACCATGCGTTCCTGCGAACTGTCAACGACTTCATACATCCGTTGTTGCACGACCAAGTCGTAATCATCAAATATATTTTTGTATTCAATCAGCGGCGTATTAATCTTGGTATAGCCCCGTTCATAAAAACATTTGGCCAAGCCGTGACTAAGGGCCGCTTTTTTCTGTGCTTCTTCGCCAAACTCATCACGAAATCCCGGTGGTAAACGTTTTTGTCTCATACCTGCTCCCTACTCTCTCTTTCCATCCAGTTTTATCTCTGCTTTTATTCTTCATATAACTAAAGTATTAAAGTTATAATACACTTTCAAACCGGGATAGTCAACTTTCATTTAAGCATAGCAATTATGTATTTAAGGAATGAATTAATGTTTTCAAGCGAAATACAACATAAATAAAAAAGCCTTTAGCTGTATCAATCATACAGCCAAAGACTTATTATCTTATTGTTCTCTCTATTTGATTTTCCATTTCTGATTTACGCTTGCCGCCGCTCGTAAGGGCGACTATATCAGCTTCAAGTTATTCTCTTGAGCTTTAACTACACACTCCAGGCTCGAACAAACGCATCCAAGCTGTGTGAGTCAGATCCCATCATGTACGGTACACCCAAGACATAGGCCATGCCCTGAATAAACGGGCTCGGATACATTTCACCGCAGTTTGCCTTGAAAACCCCGCTTACATTATAGTCAAGCATACGATTTTGTACTTTTAAGGTACGCAAGATTTCCATAATTACCTGTTGCGTCTGTTGATCATAAGACGATCTGAAATTAAAATGCTTTTGATACTTTTTAATCACATCAATGTGACCGATGCGCACCGGTGTATGCGGACCAAAATCCGTTTGCACCGCCTGCAATACCAATTCAAAATAGCGTCGATATAAAACATCCTGCTTTGTCAAATATTGACCAAACGCTTTGGCAAACTCGGCTTCACTATAATCAAGGCACCAAAAACCGTCATTAGCGCCCTGCATAAAATGAACAGATAAAAGATTTTCGCCCGTATACGGCCCCACCATATTTAAGAATTCCTGTGTAGCCGCTTCAAAGCCGGGTAAAAAATCCACTTCAAAACCGACCGACAAATTAATGTATTGTCCGTACTCGCGTTGCAGCTCATTGCCCAAAGCCAAATACGGCTCTACTTGATCCATGCGAAGCGACGCCGTAGCCAAACCTTCCGGATCGCCTTTATAGCGTTTACTGAAACCGCTTGGCAACGGTGCGTGTTCCGTTATGCAAAGTTTATAAAAACCGAATTCAATGGCTTTTTCAATAATACTTGCCACCTTATCGCCGCTGCCGTGCGGGCAAAGTTCAGTATGAATATGTCCGTCAGCCAACTGCCCTTCATACTGATTATTACCGGCCACGGGATACTGATTTTGAGCCGCCTTCGGGCCGATGGGAGTCGCCACATTTGTTGTGTGACCGTTATTAAAAGGCTGGTTACCGTTCATATCGGGAATATTATTACTCATATAGCGCCTCGCACATACATAATAATGGCAATCGTAATAAGCACTAAAACAGCTGTTACGACATAATCCAAAGCACGCATACCAACGGTGGCAACGAAGCTGTGGTCTTTATTGCCGAAACCGCGAAGTTCCAAGGATAACGCCATCGTTTCGGAGCGGCCCAAGGATTTTAACAACAAAGGCTGAATAACGGATCCGTAGGAGGCAAAGCGTTTAAAGAAATTGCCTTCCAAAGCGAGGCCGCGGCAAGCTTGTGCTTCTTGAACGGCATGACTTTCCGCAATGAAATCCGGTACAAATCGAAGTGCTGCGGTAAACATAAAGGCATATTCGTAAGGGATTTTACACTGCGTTACCAAGGCGGCCGTCAAATCCTGCAATTTGGTCGTCGCCAAGAGCATGATAAATACCATCGTCATACAAAGCATACGAAGACCGGTTACATACGCCGATTCCAAAGTACCGCCGCCGAGGAATTGAACAACAGCCAGAAATACGGCAAAAGCGGCTAATGTTAAAACGGCTTTATATTGACGAACCAACAAACCGGTAACTAATAAAATTACCAATTCCAAGGCTAATAAAAGGCTCAATTCATAAGTCGTTGTCAAAAGGACAGCCCATGCGGAAAATGCGATGGTCATTAATATTTTGGTAAATGGTACTAATCGTTGCATGGTTCCTCCTAACTGCGAGCCTTTAAGCTCAACATTTTTGCTTCAAATTCTGCCATTGATTTGCAATAACCGAGTCCCGGTACGGCTTCCGCCAATTCCACGCAAGGCGGTTTAGTAAGCCCCAAATCAAATAAATCATCACGTTTCGTAAATAATTCTTCCGGCTTCCCGTCAAAAGCTTTCGTGCCGTAGCCTACGATAATGGCACGCGTACAATGACTGGCCATAATTTCCATATCATGGGTAACAAGAATAATGGTAAGACCAGTGGCACGTAAGGTTTCCAACAATTCCAATAATTCCCGTGTTTCCTTGCCATCCTGACCACTGGTCGGTTCATCCAAAATCAAAATCTTGGATTTCATGGCAAGAGCCGAGGCGATGGCCACGCGCTGTTTTTCACCGCGACGTAAAGTCGGCGGATACGCATCACGCAAGTGGCTGATACCGGTGTCTGCCAAGGCTTTAGAGGTAATATCGGCCACTTCGGCTTTGGTATAACCTAATTGTTCCGGTCCGAATGCTACTTCTTCAGCAACGGTAGGTCGGAACATCTGACGGTCCGGCTGTTGGAATACATAGCCGATAAAACGCCCCCGTTCTGATGGCGGTAACGCCGTAATATCTGTATCGTTATAATAAATTTTGCCGCTGCGCGGTTTTTCGAGTCCCATCAACAAACGAGTCACCGTTGTTTTGCCGCAGCCGTTACGACCGCCGATAGCGATAAACTCGCCTTCACCGATGGAAAAATCTACATTATCTATAATATCTTGGCCCAGCACATAGCCGAAACGCAAGCCTTTTACTTCCAGCATACGAACCTCCTATTGTTTGAATTCGTTCTTCACTGTCAATCTATAGCCTTAATTCGCTAAGTTTTAAATCATTTACTTTTTAATCATTGGCCTTAAAGTGTTAGCCCTTAATTACTCAATTTTAATGAATCAGCTTTTAAGCCCCGCTTTGGCGGCTGCCACACTGAGCCATGGTTTTTCAAAAGTAAATCCGGCCGCTTCTAAACGCATATACGTTGTGAAAATCGATGGCAACGCGTCTACATAGATATTGTGATCATACATATAACGAAGCGTTTCTTCCGGTAAGGAATCGGTACGAAGTTCGCCATCCACCATAAGCGCCATACGGTTGGCATACGGAAGAACTGCATGCAAATCATGGTCAATAACGACTACGGTAATGCCGTACTCTTTGTTGAGGGCACCTACTAAGCGATACAATTCAGCGGTCCCTTCAGGATCCAGGGAACTGGTCGGTTCATCCAATACCAAGATGGAAGGATTCGTAGCCAATACGGAAGCGATGGCCAAACGTTGACGTTGCCCGCCGGAGAGGCTTGGAATTTTACGCTGTTCCATACCTTCAAGACCGACTTGTTTGAAGACTACAGCGCTGCGTTCTTTAATCTGTTCCGGTGTGTAGCCGCGGTTTTCCATGGCAAACGCCACTTCTTCAGCTACGGTCATGGTAACGAGCTGAGTATCATAATCTGCCAGAACAACGCCGATTTCAGTGGCCAATTCGGATATTTCAGCCTGCGTTGTTGCTTTACCGTTAACAAATACCATACCTTCCATGCGGCCGCCGTAGAACTTAGGAACAGCACCGATCATAGCCATACATAAAGTCGATTTACCACAACCGGCAGGGCCGGTAATTACGAGGAAGTCGCCGTCATTTACAACTAAATTAATATCTTTAAGGGCCGGTTTGGTTTGTTGGCCGTAATAATATGAGAAATGTTCAATCGAGATTTTAGCATCCGTAGCCGGAGTCAATTCATATTGGCTGTGGTCGCTGGAAATAACTTCGTCTGCTTTCGGTAAATAACCGCGGCGAGCGAATAAGCGCTGTGCCGGAACGTATAAAAGCGGTGTAATAACAGCGTTGATGGCAGCTACCAAAAGAACTAACGGCCATATAGCTTTTACGTATACATCAGTCGGTAAGGCTAACACTACATATAAAACCGTAACGAAAATCCCACCCGATACGACTGTACTGAAAAATCCGGATACTACCGGCGGCACTACCATACGACCGAATTTGAGTCGGCTAAACATCTGAACCACAAAAGCTGCGGTAAGTGCGCCGGCCGGTTCACTCAAAAGGTTGGCATACGGGAACGCCGATTTCGACGTCATAAGGTTAATGAGCGCCGCTACAAGGCCAATCCCCAGAGACTGACGATAATTTGGTCTGGTTAAATGAATGGCTACGCAATACGTAGTAATCATCCAGTTCGGTGTAATGCCGGCCACACTTGGGCTCACTAAGTGTAAAATCGTGCCCAGCGCCAACATTAAGGTGCTCACCGTAACCCAGCGGAACTGACCGCCTTGTACGTGAGTATATACTAATTTCGAAACATCTTGAATTCGCTCCATACTGTTCTCCTCCTAAAAATGGGTATAAAAAAAACCTTCCAATCCCAAAATATATAGGGACGAAGGTTAATCCGCGGTGCCACCCCGATTGGTCAAAAGACCCGGCTCACTACGTACGGCCTACCCAATACAGGCGATACGCGCTCCTTTGGTAACGGTCGGAGATGACCGGTGGCGCCTACCCTCAGTTCGGGCCACATCTCCCAGGTCCATTCACTATACTTTCTTGCACCGGGCTTCCACCATTCCCGACTCGCTGTAGCCGAACTCGTATACCTACTCTTCCTGTTCGCAGATGATAACTATATATTTTGTTCAATTATACACACAAGCGAATTAAGAAGTCAATACGAATTTTCATAATTCGTCATAAAACTTACTTCCTCTCTCACAGAACTTTTATTCATCACAGAGAGTATGTGAACGGCTCTTATACGGTTTATTTATACTTGCGACATCATATTTCAATAAATATTCGGCTATGCTATAATAACAGTGAATCAGAGTGGTATCTGTCAAGAACTGCATCTGTTTCAACATAATTTACATCTTTATATTTTCTATTCTATTTTTATCGCTTGGATCTATCAGACCGGGACGAGACGCAACATAGGAATTTTATGCGCATTTCGAGGTCGAAGTGCGCCTTTTTTTATGGAATTTTGCGACCGTCACAAAGCAGAAAGGAGTTTCATGAAAATTGGCATTATCGGCGGTGGCAAAGTCGGTTGCACCTTAGCGCACCACTTGCCTCACCACCTGGTCGGCATTGTTGGTTCTTCTTCTGAAAAAACTGCCACTTTAGCCGCCCGATTCAAGGTACCAACCTTATCTCACACAGCCTTAGCCGCTGAGGCTGATGTAGTACTACTCACAGTACCGGACCGGTTGGTACCTGCCGTCGCCCAAGACCTCGCTCAAAAGGCTCAACACGAGCCGGCTATGCGCAATAGCATATATTTACACTGCAGCGGCAGTTTGGATTTGGCGCCGTTGGCTTCTTTACAAAAAACAGGAGCCTCCGTAGGCAGCCTCCATCCGCTCCAAAGCTTTGCCTCCGCTCAAGAACCGTTGGCACCTTTAGAAGGCGTCTTTATGGCCATTGACGGTGATGCCAAAGCACTTGAGGCCGCCAAGGAACTGGTAACCCTCTTAAAAGGTCGCAGTTTTTATGTCCCGACCAAAGACAGAGCACTGTATCATGCGGCTGCCTGCATTTGTGCCAACTACACAGTTACTTTACAAGCTTTGGCACAGAAACTGATGAGCCGTTGGACCGATAACTTGCAAGATGCATACGATGCATTACTTCCTTTATTTGAAGGCGTAGCCGCCAATCTGAAAACCGTAACCGCACCGGGTGAGGCCTTAACAGGTCCCATCGCCCGCGGTGACATTACAACGGTGGAGCGGCATTTAGAAGTATTACCCGCTTCCATACGGCCCCTATATAAAACCTTAGGAAGTGCCACAACTTGTGTGGCTCTGGCTAATCAGACTATTACGCCACTTATGGCGGATGAATTATTCAGTCTGTTTGAATCAGCCGAATGTTTAAATAACCAATCTAATTTTGAAGCTGCTACTGAGGAGGAGACTTCCCATGAACAATAAACCAAAAACTGTAACAACCATTAAACAGATGAAAGAACAAGGCGAACCGATTACCATGATTACCGCTTACGATGTTGCCATGGCACGTAATGTTAATGAAGCCGGCATCGACATGATATTGGTAGGCGATTCCGTCGGCAATGTGATGCTCGGTTACACATCCACCATTCCCGTAACCATGGATGAAATGATTCATCACACCAAAGCGGTAGTCCGTGGTAATTCAACGGCCCTTGTCGTGGCCGATATGCCGTTTATGAGCTATCAGGCCGATATGGCCGATGCCATGTACAATGCCGGTCGCTTCTTGAAAGAAACCGGCTGTACGGCGGTTAAACTCGAAGGCGGTCAGGAAGTAGCACCTTTAATCAAAAAACTTACCACTGCCGGTATTCCGGTAGTAGCTCATATCGGTTTAACACCTCAATCGGTAAATCAGTTGGGCGGTTTTAAAGTGCAAGGCAAAGAAATGGCCGCTGCGCAACAATTAATCGACGATGCCAAAGCCTTAGAAGAAGCAGGTGCTTTCGCGTGTGTATTGGAATGCGTACCGGCCGCTTTGGCTACGAAGGTAACACAGTCGCTCAAAAACATGGTGACCATCGGCATCGGTGCCGGCAACGGTTGTGACGGTCAAGTCCTCGTTTGCAACGATTTGTTGGGTGTCAGCAACGGCTTTACCCCTAAATTCGTTAAGAAGTACGCCAACCTCCACGATATTACAATTGATGCCGTTAAAAGCTACATAGCAGACGTAAAAAGCCGTGAATTTCCGGCTGAAGAACATACCTTCAAAATTGACGATTCCGTGCTGGAAAAATTATATTAATTTATAATTCAAAAAGTTCTTACCTAAATTCAATTTAGGAAATTTTAGAAAGCACTCAATTTCAGCACTTTTATTCGTTTTATATACATTATAATTTACACTGACAAAAGTTAAGATTGAATAAAACCGCCATATAACAGCAAGATAATGCAGGCTGTTATATGGCGGTTTTTATAAGCATTAAAAGTATTGCAAGGTAATTAACGTTTAAGACTGGGCTAAACGATTACACTATTAAAGATATTGTAAAACGGCATCCATCATACCGATAGTATTGACACGTTTCATGCCGGCCTTGTAGATATCCCCCGTACGATGGCCGGCTTCCAAAGCTTTTTCAACGGCCGCTTCAATGGCATCAGCCGCCTGAGGCGCGTTCAAGGAATAGCGACACATCATGGCTGCCGACAAAATGGTCCCCAAAGGATTGGCGATGCCCTGACCGGCAATGTCCGGTGCCGAACCGTGGATTGGTTCATACAAAGCGGTGCCCGTACCGATGGAAGTGGATGGTAAAAGACCGAGCGAACCGGATACAACGGCACCTTCGTCGCTCAAAATGTCACCGAATAAATTGGTGGTCACGATAACATCGAATTGGCCCGGATTAACAACGAGTTGCATGGCCGTATTGTCCACATATAGATAGTCCATGGCAATTTCCGGATTGGCCTGAGCTTTTTCTTGCGCAATTTTACGCCAAAGGCGAGAAGATGCCAACACATTTGCCTTATCAACACTCGTTACCTTACCGCGTCGTTTACCGGCTGTTTCAATGGCCACGTCCATAATGCGTTCAATTTCATAGCGATGATAGGTTTCCTTATCCCAAGCCAACTCATTAGGGCCTTCCCCCTGTACTTCTTCACGCTCACCAAAATAAATCCCCCCCGTCAGTTCGCGAACGATAACAAAATCTACATCCTGTACGAGTTCCGGTTTGAGTGGTGAATATTCCTGCAAGGCTTTAAAGATACGGACAGGGCGCAAATTGCAAAAGAGGCCCAAAGCTTTACGAAGACCAAGAATCGCTTTCTCGGGGCGAATGGCCGGTGCCACATCATCCCACTGCGGTCCGCCTACAGCGCCCAACAAAACGGCATGAGCCGCTTCACAGGCTTTAATCGTATCGGCCGGCAACGGCTCGCCGTACGCGTCAATGGCTTCCCCACCGGCCTTTTGCTCAATCCATTCTATTTTTATATTATCTTTAGCCACAGCCGCATCAACCACACGCCGGGCGGCTGTTACAATTTCACGACCAATCCCGTCGCCGTTAATGGCAACAACCGTTTTTGTTTTACTCATATCCGTTTCCTCTGTTTTTTCTCAAATTTTTCCCAAAAAAGATGGTGAAGTTTATTTTAAATATAAAACACTATATATTAATTGCCTACTTATGTGCAAACTTTAGGTAGCGCTGCGTTGTTTGGCAAAATTTACGAGTCCTCCGGCTTTGGCGATGACTTGTACAAAAGGCGGTAAAGCAGTCCCTTGATACACTTCGCCGATCGTCAAATTATGTACTTCCCCCGTACTCATATCCACACCTACCTCATGATCGGCATGGATTTTTTCAACTTCATCACCGATTTCAATTACCGGCAAGCCGATATTAATGGCATTGCGAAAGAAGATACGGGCAAAACTGTGGGCAATAATACAAGGTACGCCGTTGGCCTTAATAACAGCCGATGCATGCTCACGGGAAGATCCGCAACCGAAGTTTTTACCGGCCACCATAATATCGCCGGGCTTTACATCCGGTGCAAAGGTGGTATCAATATCTTCCATAGCATGAGTGGCCAATTCGTCCATATCCGCAATGGCCAAATAGCGGGCCGGAATAATTACATCTGTATCTACATTGTCGCCGTAGCGCCATATTTTACCTTGAAAATCCATATTATACCTCCTCCGGACCGGCAATGCGTCCCATAACGGCACTGGCCGCCGCCACATATGGGCTGGCCAAATATACTTCACTGTCTACATGACCCATGCGGCCTCTGAAATTACGATTCGTCGTCGACACGGTTCGTTCACCGGCCGCCATAATACCCATGTAACCGCCCAAGCATGGGCCGCAGGTCGGCGTGCTTACGGCACAGCCGGCATCTACAAAAATATCTACCAAGCCCGTTTTGACAGCCTCATCATACACAGCCTGGCTGCCCGGAATAACGATGCATCGTACGAAATCGGCTACTTTGCGATTATTAAAAATCTCGGCCGCCGCCTTCAAGTCTTCATAGCGCCCATTGGTACAGGAACCGATAATCACTTGATCGATGCTGATATCTTTGGCGATTTCATTTACACAATGAGTATTGGACGGCAAATGAGGGAACGCCACTACCGGTTTCAAAGCAGCTAAATCAATCGTTACCGTTTCACCGTAAACAGCATCGTCGTCAGCCGTAACCGGTGTAAAATCACGTTTCACACGACCCGTCACATAGGCCTTTGTCGTTTCATCATAAGGGAAAACGCCGCATTTACCGCCCGCTTCAATCGCCATATTACAAATGGTCAAACGGTCTGCCATCGTTAAATGAGCTACCCCGTCGCCGGTGAATTCAATCGCTTTATAACGGGCACCGTCAACACCGATACGACCGATGAGTTCAAGCACAATATCTTTGCCGGTTACCCAACGGTTCGGTTTGCCCGTAAGCTCCACCTTGATTGTTTCCGGCACTTTGAACCAAGTTTGGCCCATTGCCATGGCAACGCCTGCATCGGTGGAACCGACGCCGGTAGCAAAAGCACCCAACGCACCGTAGGTACAAGTATGGGAATCAGCCCCGATAATCATATCACCGGGGGCTACCAAGCCCTGTTCCGGCAACAATACATGTTCAATGCCCATACGACCTACCTCAAAATAATGAGTAATTTTTTCCGCTTTCACAAAATCACGCATCACTTTAGCCTGCTCAGCGGATTTGATATCTTTATTCGGTGTGAAATGATCGGGCACCAAATAAATACGGTCACGGTCAAAAACAGGTTTGCCGATTTTTCTAAACTCTTTAAGCGCCGGTGGAAAGGTAATATCGTTCATCAATACGGCATCTACCTTACACTCAATAATATCGCCTGCTTTCACAGCAGCCACACCGGCGTGGCGTGCCATGTTCTTCTCTGTCATCGTCATCCCCATAACGAAGTCCTCCTCAATTCTCTCAAATTTTTTCTCTCATATGCTGAATTTACGCTTTATCAGCTCTAATATCTCACCTTGAAGCACTCTCAGCTTCATCGTGTGTAACAGCTACTCTATTTCCTGTGCTGTTTCCTGCTCAATTTCTTCCGCCAAGTACACATAGTTTACAGCGTTAATATAGGCCAAAACGCTGGATGAAATTACATCCGTACTCACGCCGCGCCCGTTATATTGACGTCCTTTATAAGCAATGGTCACCTGTACTTCACCAAGAGCGTCCTGCCCTTCCGTTACGGCTCGTACCTGGTAATCTTTAAGTTCAATCGGTAAACCAATAACACGCTGTGCTGCTTTTAAAGAAGCATCAACGGAACCGTCACCGACCGCCGCATCTTCACGAATTCCCTGCGGTGTTTTCAAGCGAACATCGGCATAGGCATAGCCGCGTTCGTTGGATTTATAATGATGATGGATAAGTTCCACCGCTTTGACATGGTCGATATTATCGATAACCAAAGCCAAAATATCTTCATCAAAGATTTCTTTTTTACGATCTGCCAACGCTTTGAATTTGGCGAATAAATCGTTCACTTTTTCCATAGTGAACTTAAAGCCCATACCTTCCAAATGGCTTTCAAAGGCATGACGTCCGGAATGTTTGCCAAGCACGATACTCGTTTTTTCAACCCCCACACTTTCCGGTGTCATGATTTCATAGGTAGTCGGATTATTCAACATACCGTGTTGATGAATACCTGATTCATGAGCGAAGGCATTACGACCTACGATTGCTTTATTCGGCGGTACTACCATACCGGTCAATTTACTTACCAACTTGCTGACGCGAGTGAACTGCTTCGTATCGATCCCCGTCATAACGCCGTAGATATCGGCTCGCGTTTTTAACGCCATCACCACTTCTTCAATGCCCACATTACCGGCCCGTTCGCCAAGCCCGTTAATCGTGCCTTCCACCTGACGAGCCCCGGCCTGAATAGCCGCCAACGTATTGGCATTGGCCATCCCCAAATCATCGTGACAATGAACGCTGATAATTGCTTTATCTATGCCCTTTACATGTTCTTTAATATAGCGAATCTTATACGCAAATTCATCCGGTGTCATGTAACCTACCGTATCCGGCACATTTAAAATCGTGGCGCCCCCTTCGATGGCAACGGCAAAAACTTCGCATAAATAATCCAAATCGGTTCGTGAAGCATCTTCCGCGGAAAACTCGATTTCATCAAATTTACCGGCTGCAAAGGCTAAGCAATCTTTCACAATCTCAATCACTTCGGCACGCGTTTTCTTAAGCTTGTATTCCAAGTGAATATCACTGGTGGCAATGAATACATGTAAACGACTGTGGGCTGCACCTTTCAAGGCTTCCGCCGTACGCTCAATGTCTGCCTTGTTGGCTCTGGCCAAACCGCAAATCGTAATGCCGCGTACTTCATCGGCAATTTTCTTAACCGCTTCAAAGTCGCCCGGCGAAGCAGCCGGAAAACCCGCTTCAATCACATCGATGCCTAAACGAACCAAATTCTGAGAGATTTCGATTTTTTCCGGAGTCTGTAACGATACGCCCGGACTCTGTTCACCATCCCGTAAAGTTGTATCAAAGAAATACACTCGATCTTGATTTACTACATTATCGTTTGTCTGATTGACTACTTGATTTGTAACTTCGTTGATTTGATTAGTTGCTTGCCCCTGTTCCATATGAATTTCCTCTCTTTTTGCTCTCTTTTTTCTCTCTTATTTCTCAACTATAACGCCAATATAATAAAGCGTTCTTTTCGTAATCAAAAGAACTATTGTGCTACGCTCTCACCCGCAGCCTCAAATTCTTTTTACAAGAATGAACCGGCTTAGCCCCGTGCGCTCACCCACAGGGCCGGTTCCTCTCTTCTTACTCAAATGAGTCCCCACCGCCTCATGCTCTCACCCATGATGCAGGCTCTCTCTTTTTTCTCAAAAGAACCGTCATGCCCACTGTCGTTTACAAACCTTTCAACATGTGGGCGGGTAATATAAAAACGCCCCCGGATGCACAGTCAGACTGTACGTCCAGGGGCGTTATATACATTAATAGTCATATTAACAGTTATGCTTTTGATGGATGAATGTAAGACTGAAGATTTGAAGACCTGAAATATAAAAACTGTTAGACTTGAAGTTTAAATACTTCCAATAATTTTTCACCTATCAAAAAAGCCCCCGGAATCACATAATGTGTTCCAGGGGCATCATAAACTATAACACGGTACCACCCTAGTTGGTTCTCTTGCAGTTATAACGGAACTACCGTCACGGCTTACTGAGGTTCAGCCACAATGCTCGCAGGCGAGTTTCGATACTATCCGTTCTATTGCCTCACACCGACCGGCAACTCTCTGTAAGCAACTAAATAGTTCTTTATACCTGTTCATCACATATCTCATTTGATTGTTGCTATTCTCTCACAACAAATATACTTTGTCAAGAGAATTTTTTTTAGATTTTTAAAATTCAGTCAGATTTATCCTCTACCGAATCTTATGGCGCATAATGAGAATAATCCGGTAACGGTCCGTATTCATTGGGATTCGGCTGACTCTTCTGTAAATTGAAAATAAAGATTACAAGCCCGCCAAATGGTATAAATACCAACAAATACCACAAAGCATTTCGCCCGATATCATGCAAACGACGTACCTGTACGGATAAAGCCGGTATTAACAATATTAAGTTAATGGCAGAGTGTACAAAGTAGCCAAAGTCGGTAAAAAGTCAAAGCAACGACGATACAAAGAAACATACTATGAACTGCACTAATGTAAATTTCCAATATTCACCGCGCGTGGCTCGGCCGCTGAAATCAAAATATTTCTCTCTAAAACACATCATGTAATTATCTATCAACGGTAATGAGCCTACCCAATTCAGAGGATATCCGTCTGCATCGGTTACATTCGTATAACTGCCGTAATTCCCGTTATCATACCCCCGCCGATTACCATTTTCCGGAGCAACCCGATTCTCAGACTCATTCGTTTCACTATGCGAAGCATTCTCTGTATCAGACTGCGCTGTATCGGCATCATCCGTTTGCTGTGATTCTTCCACATAAACAGGTTGATTAAATTGACTTGTCTTACTAATCTTGTCGGGTTCGGCTCCCTGCGTTGCCAGTTCCGATTGATTAACTTGATTTTCGTTCGGCTTGGCCAAGGTATCTTCCATATCTACTGCTGTGCCGCAGTTTGGGCAAAAGCGACTGGTTTCTTTAAGCTCTGTGCCACAGTTTCTACATTTCATGGTAAAATACTCCTCTTTTATATATCACTTAATAATATCAAATAATTTAAATGTTATTAATTCTATTCTACCATTAGTATATGTCAATTCCAAATTATGCTCGTCCTCAGTCTATTCGTCAGCCACTCTCACTTGATGCTCTTGGATTTTATCAATTAACCATACGGGGCCGTCCTTACGCATCGTCGCTTCGCCGGCAAACTCTCTTCGCACCGTACCGCTACCTTTCGCGACAACCGTGTGTGAAGTATATTTAATCACAATGGTATCCTCAGTTTGTGAAAGCAAATCCATCGGATCCGAAACCTAATGCTTTTTTCCCCTGTTCCCAGTAGCCAACCCATCTGGTGGCCTGCTCAAAAACTTTATCCACACTGTTCGTGGAAACCATGATAGACGCCGACGCCAGGATTAAACATGCAATAATAATTCGTCTTATCAGACCCCAATAATCCATGCCATCCTCCCCGTTTTTTTACTCCCCTATACCTATTTTCAAAAAAATCCCCGTCCACAATTTTATGGCATATTCTATAAGTAAAGAGTTCCACACTCATTGAAAGTTTCCCTCTTTTAATTTTCACAGCTTCATTTTTTAATTATATTTCAAAAATCTTGATAAAAACCATCGAACTTCCCCTCTATATTTATTGGAAAAAGCATGTGGTATAATATAAGCCTAATGATATTTTATGGTTTTTAACCTAAATATTCATTATTTTTTAATTAAATCAGGTGTTGGATATGAGGAGGCGTATTACTATGTTAGGTGCAATTGTAGGCGACGTTGTAGGCTCCCGTTTTGAATGGGATAATCTGAAGTCTAAAGAATTTGAACTTTTTAAACCCCCTTGCCATGCTACCGATGATTCGGTAATGACTATTGCCGTTGGTGCGACCTTACTAAAAGCCGGTTCCGAATCTCGTGAAAAATTGGCCCAAACAACCGTAATGACAATGCGTATATTGGGGCGTGCTTTCCGCGGTCTCAATTATGACTATGGCAGTATGTTTGCCGATTGGCTTTACAGTAAAAATCCAAAGCCGTATAACAGCTACGGCAACGGTGCCGCTATGCGTGTCAGCGGCTGTGCCTATGTCGGTGACAGCCTCGAAGAAGTTCTCGAGCTGGCTCACACCGTAACGGCTGTCACTCATAACCACCCGGACGGTATTGCCGGTGCGCAAGCCACAGCCGGTGCTATCTACTTAGCTCGCACCGGGGCAAGTAAGGAGGATATTCGTAAATTTGTCCAAGATAATTATTACGACTTGAACTTTACAATTGACGGAATCCGCCCTACCTACGAATTTGACGGCAGTTGCAAAGGAACCGTACCGCAAGCCGTGGTCGCCTTCCTTGAAGGTAACGATTTTGAAGATACCATTCGCAATGCCATTTCCATCGGCGGCGACAGTGACACCTTGGCCGCCATTGCAGGCTCCATTGCGGAACCGTTCTTCGGTATACCGAGAGACATCGGAGATGAAGCCTTATCTTACTTAGATATTAAACTCTTAAAGCTATTCTGCGAATTTGAAAAAACATTTATTTTACCGAAAAAAATTAAATAAATCACAATATGACCGTCAATTCAGCTCTTTATTAGATTGGCGGTCATTTCTTATAGAACACATTATTAATAGCCGGCCTAAAATAAGACTAATCATAATAAATAGTTATTTTTACTTCGATAATTTGCGATTTACTTTCAGATTTGCTATAATTTAAAAAGAACAGCAAGCAATGTGCTCATAATCGGCACAATAATCAAGCCAATTTAATCGATCGCATCGTACCTATAATACTCGCGATGCTTTGCTACTGTTTTGTACTCATTTAAATTAAAATTTTGACAGTAGGGAGACATGTAAAATGAAATCTTTAATTATGTTATTATTAGCCGGCTTATTTATGTATATTTCCTTCAAAATGATGGTATTTGCTTTCAAAGTAGGCTTTATGATTGTATCCATTCTCTTACTTTGCGGCTTCGTTTATTACCTCTACCGTTCTTTCACTTCAAAAAGCTCGGAAGAATAATAGTTGCTAAATCATAATTACTTAATAAAAAACAGCGATGGACAAGTCCATTGCTGTTTTTTTATTATTAAATTGTCATTAATTAAAATTTACGTAGGATGACAGACAGGATAATTGTCGGGAATTTTATCGTTTATTCCTCGAGTGAGCGCCTTTATTTCGTCATGAATAACATGATTGACAGTTACACATTTCGCCGAATTTTGTTTTAACAATTCAAGACCATGGTCAACTGCTACCTTATCACGCCGATACCTTATGAACGGCTGTAGTACCGTAGCTTCGATTTCATCTACACAATGATTGCACTTAATCTTATTGACCGTAATTATTTTCATAAGTTTCCCCCTGGTATAAAAAAAATAACCATCTGATGCACTTAAAAAATTCAAAATCGGCACAATATCAATCTTTAAAAACGCACAATACAAAAGTAAAATATTCTGTTCAATCAAATGTTGCCCACCGCCTATACTATGTCGGTTAAGCCTTTCCCAGACGCTGCCAGTACATTCCCCCAATCCCACGGTCTGATTGGAGTTCTATAGTGAACTCAATAAAAAGACGTATAACTGCCAATTGCCTGTAACGATGTATTCGCCACAGGCAACTGTCATTCACTTATTTCTTGGCAATCATAAAGCCTGTGGCTTGCTGATTGGCCATAATTGTAATATCCGAAATCTGCACGCGTTTCGGCTGCGTAGCGGCAAATACGATAATTTCCGCAATGTCTTCAGCCTGCAAAGCTTCAACACCGGCATACACCGCCGCCGCTTTTTCCTTATCGCCGTGGAATCGAACTTCGCTGAACGGCGTTTCTACAATGCCCGGTTGAATTGTCGTTACTTTGATATCCGACTCAATAGTATCGATACGAATACCGTCACTCAATGTTTTAACCGCCGCTTTAGTCGCACAGTATACGGCGCCCTTAGCGTAAGCATAAATTCCGGCCGTAGAACCCAAGTTTATAATATGACCGGCATTTTTAGCCAACATGAATGGCAACACGGTACGCGATACATAGAGCAAACCTTTTACATTCGTATTAATCATGAGCTCAATATCGTCTATGAAGCTTTCCTGGAACGGATCCAATCCTTGTGCAAGCCCTGCATTGTTCACGAGAATATCTACACCACCGGCTTTTTCAATCACAGCCGGTAATATTTCGGAAACAGCTTTACGATCGGTTACATCAAGGGCAAACGGCGTAACCTTAATACCGTATTCCGGTTCGAATTCGGCTTTCATATTTTCCAATACTTCCAAACGACGAGCGCAAACCAAAAGGTCATACCCTGCTTTGGCAAAAGCTAAAGCCGTAGCATGGCCAATCCCTGACGTAGCACCTGTGATTAATACTGTTTTGCTCATTGTAGTCACTCTCTTTCTTAGATATACCTTATATTTTAATTATAGTTATAAACTTGCTTTCAGGCCAGTTAAAACTCAAATTAATCAGGATTTTTATCTTTCAATCATTGACTCTAAAATCACGATATCCGTTTCACGCATGCCTTCACGAGCGATGCGGCCTACCGTATGGACCGTTTCATCGATGTTGGCTTTAACAATACCATCACCGTTTTTAAAACTGTTATTCGTTTTTGCTTGGCGATAAGATAATAACGCATTACCCAAAGACATGCCTATCTTCATCGCACAGGACGCTTTAGCACCGTCACAAACGACACCGGATGTGCCAACCAGAGCATTCGATAAAGTTTCCCACACAACTTCTTTCGACTCAGCCATTAAATAAGCAATACCCGCCGCCGTAGCCGAAGCCGCACTCACAACACCGCAGTACGCACTTAAACGGCCGATATCATACTTAATATAAAGCGCCAATACATTAGCCAAGGCCAACGCACGATAACGACGTTCTTCCGGCACATTATATTCTTCGGCATATACAAAAATCGGAACGGCCAAAGTAATCCCTTGATTACCGCTGCCACAGTTAATCATAACCGGCATGCTGCAACCGCCCATACGGGCATCGGAGCCGGCTGCCGCATAAGCACGAGCCTTATCTGCGATACTCGCCGATTCTTCAATGATAAGCTTCCCGATATTGGAGCCGTATGAATTTTTCATACCCTCTTCGGCAATCGCCATATTATAATCAAATTGACGATGCAATAATTCTTTTAACCGATTAAAATCGGCGTTTTCAGCGAACTCATAACAATCGTCAAATGTCATTTGCACTTCTTCGGCCAAAATCTGTTCCATCGGCATATCAAATATGACTTCACCGTCTTTTTCGATGTGAGTAATATTCGTGTGTTTCTGCTGAACTGTTACTTTCACTTCGTGATCCGCCGTTTTAGCCGTCACCGCGATGTACAGATTCGCCACACCTTCCGCTAACGATACGGTACAGAAATTGCTGTTAAATAATTCGTCAGCTCGCTTCACATCGTCTACCGTCAGGCCTTCGAGCACTTCCAATTCTTTAGACGCATCTCCCACAATGGCGCCCAAAATCAAACTGTAGTAAAAACCTGTCCGCCCCCCGGCATTCGGAATCGTAACGCTCTTGGCGTTCTTAATGATGTTGCCGCTGCAATCAGCGTGCAAGCTGTTCGGAAAAGCCCCCAATACTTCAACCGCTTTCGCCGCCGCAAAGGCCAACGCAATCGGCTCCGTACAACCAAAAGCAGGTAGTACCTCTCTCTCCAACATACAGTACAAATCTTTCATAAGAGTCCTCCATGCTTTTATACAAACGGCTTAAATTTCCCGTTTCTAACTTTATTATACCCTATTTATAATCAAAAATCTCAATCTAATTTCATTATAATAAAAAACAAGACACTTTGCGACTGATTCATTGCAAAGTGTCTTATTATTTCCCGGATAATTCTACTTTCTAAGCCCGGAAGCGCCATCCCAGACAATCCGACGATAGTTGGCCTTATCCGTATCGCCTTCCGTACTGATGCAAAGAACAACCGATTCTTCGTTCAACCCAAGCTCCGAACGCATATGAGCTTTATCCGCATCAGCCATGAGCCGATAAACGAGTCCGGTAGTAACAGCACCACTCTCACCGGAAATTACCTGAGCATCACCGGCTAACGGATTCCCTAACACGCGCATTCCATCGGCTGCCACTTTATCATCACAAGATACGCAGTAGTCACCAAATTGTCGAATTTGCTCCCAAGCTATCGTGCATACCTCACCGCAACAAAGCCCTGCCATCATAGAGTCTAAATCACCGGTCACGGCATGTAAGGTGCCATCATTGGCTTTAGCCGTCTGAAATACACAATTTGCCTTATCCGGCTCCACATAGATAATGGTTGGTTTCTTATCGCCGTAATAATGGCTGAAAAATCCGGTCAAGGCCCCGGGCATAGCGCCAACACCGGCTTGCAAGAAAATATGAGTAGGTACGGTCTCACCCAAAGCCTGCACCGCTTCAAGAGCCATTGTCATATAGCCTTGCATAACTAAGCCGGGAATTTCCTCATAGCCCGGCCAAGACGTGTCTTGCACTAAAATCCAACCGTTTGCTTCACTTTGTGATTTGGCAAAACGCACCGTATCATCATAATTAAATTCGGTAATTTCGGCTACAGCCCCAAGATTACGAATATTTTCCAGCCGCTCAACCGCAGACCCTTTCGGCATATATACAACAGCTTGCTGCCCTAAATTCTTGGCCGCCCAAGCAATCCCTCGTCCATGATTGCCATCGGTGGCTGTGACAAAAGTAAAGCTATTGGGCTCCACATTTTTCACTTCAGCCGGTGCTATATTTAACTTCGCAGCAATTACTTTCGCCAACGCATAGCTGCCACCCAAACCTTTAAAAGCATTCAGCCCAAACCTATAACTTTCATCTTTCACAAATAAATTTTTAAGGCCCACATATTTAGCTAAAGCTCTCAATTCTCGCAACGGTGTTACCTTATACCCCGGCAAACTCTCGTGAAATTCTTTAACCTCTTTCGCTTTGGCAACTGTAAATAAAGCATCAAAATTACTATGTCTTACATCTTTTTGAATAGGGATAATATCTATCATGGATCCTCCTAACTTATGTCATTCATAAGATACAAGAAAGCTATCGATTTAAATGTAATACATCCGTTATTAATAGAGTCTGAACCTTATAAGGGCTTTAATTTATTAAATTTTACCACCATTCATTAATGTATGTTTTTTGTTTCGGATATACGCGGTTAAGCATGGCAATAACCGCTTTTTCACCGCATACCTTACCTTCAAACAGTAACTCAGAGGCTGTCATGCGGCCCATGAGGATAAGGCTTAAGGCGCCAACTTCACTTAAAACCTGTACATCAGCCTTAACTTCGTCCGCTGTTGTAACGGCCGCTACATGGCCGTCACTATGAATAGTAACTTCATAAGTGCCTTCGTTCCAAGTTGCCAAGGAATCCTTCACTCCCAACGTAAAAGTATACGTCTTACCGTCAACTACGCCCGGCTGATTGGCCCAATGCGCATCAATATGAGCCGGCACACTCGCCATAGCGGTCGTAACATCAACGATACGGCTCATCATATACGGCATAGTCGTATGACCGGTTTTACCGTTCGGATGGAAAATATAGGACTCATCCTGCATACCTTCGTTCCAGCGAATACTTGAACCTTGTGAACGATGATTATACAAGTAATTTAAGAGCCCTTTTTGACCGCGACGGGAGGTATAAACAAATTCGGTTACCGGAATTTCTTCCGCTCCCAAACGATACACCGCATAGCCTTCAATCTGACCGTCCTCGGTCTGCACATAGGCTACACGTACGCCTTCCGCAAAGAAGCTGCCCAACAAGCGATGCCATTCTTTTTCACCACGTACGGCATAACCGGATAAACCTTCCGTATAAGCCTCATAAATAGGCGCTAACTTAGTCCATTCGTCTTCCGATTGCAAAAGGCCGAAGTGTAACGTTTTATCTGTAAGCGGACGCAATTCTTCAAGACTCAATGTCTGCACCCATTGATGAGCGTATAATTCCCAACCATACTGCTGATAAAATGCTGCTTTAGACGGCATTAAAATAGTGATACCCTGGCCGCGCTGCTTTAACTCTTCCAAAGAAGCAGTTAATAATTGGCCGCCGATACCGCCACGACGCGCTACCGGATCGGTGGCTACCCCTACCATGTAACTAACCGGTACAAGCGCACCGCGCACATTAAGCGTGTATTGACGTAAATGTACCATACTGGTCAATACGTTGCCGTCATACCCCACCATGGTATGTTCCGGTTCATACGCTTTGCTGAAATAATATTGGAAAAACGGATCGTCTTTGGTTTCAAAGCAATAGGCCCACAAGTTCTCCACGGCCTTTGTGTCATTGGTATTGGCAATTCTAAATTCCATAATCACACCTCTTTTTTCATAACACTCAATTATAGTCAGATAATATGCATGCCAATTAAAGCACTACATAGTTCAATTCAGTGTATATACAAAAAGGAGAGTCCTCGGGACTCCCCTTATGCTTTATTCCTTAATCGGACAAATATCGGCATAGACCGCATCATATTTTTCGGCAAAATGATCCGGATTATACGATTCTTTAGCCTTACGAAGACCCGGTAAGCCCATATCTTCTTCACGGTTTACAAATTCTGTATCGGCAAATTCATGACGAATGAATTCATTGTTGATAGCCTGGTACAAACCGCGAATAGTAGGATTTGCTTTTTCAATATGAATCAAAGCCATACGTTCGTTCAAGTATTCACCGATAGTGAATGCTTCGATTCGACCGAACAATTTAATAGCACCGCCTACAAGACCGAGTTCATCCCAATGAGCGAATAACAATTTAATGGATTCCAACTCATCTTCGATGCCTTCTTCATGATGCGTTTCCACCCAAGATTCAGCCGTAGCGATACAGTCGGCAAAAATATCCGAAGTAAGCGGCATGTACTCATAGTTGGTATACTGCATGCGGAACTGGTTTAAATGATTTTTCTTCTGACGCAATTTTTTACCGGATAAAGTAATCAAATCTTGAGTCTTATAAATGTACTCAAAATTGTCACGGTCCGGCGTAAATTCATAACAATCAGGACAAAGCGTATTCATACGTTCCATCATGATCGGATTAACGCCTTTTAAACGGAACGGTAAATTATTTACTTCAAACCATTCTTTGGCCATATCAAGACCGTCTACGAATTTTGCGTCTTTACCGGCAAACGGCGGCAACATAAACGGTTCACGTTTACCGCCCCCTTTGATAAACAATACGCCGTCTTCTTCGGCCCATTGAATACCGTAAGCGTCCTGCCACATATATAATGTGGTAAAACAGTTATCTGATGATTCATAATGATGAATTGCAAAATAATCATCAATGATTGGTTTATCTTTTAATTCAAATCTTTTAAATTCTAAAATAGGACTCGCCTCCTATGAACTAACAGTAATAATACACGGTTATAGCGTTCTGATTTTCTTATAACGCTGTACATTTTATTAGGATCTGTTCCCTAACCCAAATTACCTAACCTCTTAGGATTTTATAGTCACTGCACTTAGGGCCAATCGATACTTACGATAGAGTACCGATAGGGGCTGAGTGATAATCAGCGAACTCTATAATTATACTACATATTTACACTTTGTAAAATACAACTATATCTATATATTTCATTCTATATATATGTATTTTACCATAAAATTGTACAAAAGAGAATTTTTCAGGAATTTATTTTGATTAATAAAAGTATTTGAGTCCATATTAAAGACGGTAAAATAATATCGAAGCAATAACTTAATAAAAAATCAATAAAGCGGCTTGAAGCTACCTAAATCTTCAAACCGCTTTATTTTAGGATTGTAGTCTTACAATACCTTTTATTTTTATTGCTTAAAACAACTTAGAACAAGCTGTCTTCTTCTGTATCCAACTCATCTTTGGCGATAATAGCAACGGAAGCTACTTTATCCCCGCCTTCAAGATTCTGCAATTTTACACCGGAAATTGCTTTACCTTTTTTAACGGCAATATCTTTCATATCAAAACGAATAATCTTGCCCTGTTCGGAGATGAGCATTACTTCATCACTGTCAGTTACGATTTCTACGGCTACGACATCACCGGTTTTGTCGGTAATGCGGAAGTTTTTCGTCCCTTTGCCACCGCGTTTCTGGAGCGAGTATGCATCTTCGCTGTTGCGTTTACCGAAACCTTCTTCACTGATGGTAAATACCTGACAGGCTTCGCCCGATTCGGTAATCACACCGGCACCGACTACATCATCACCGGCATTAAGTTTAATACCGCGAACACCCTGAGCGGAACGTTTCATGAGACGTACGTCTTCTTCATTGAAACGAATAGCCATGCCTTTACGGGTTCCCAAGAGAACATCCTGATTACCGGAAGTAAGGCATACGGAAATGAGTCGATCATCATCAGCCAAGGAAATCGCATTCAAACCGCTGCGGCGAATGTTTTGATATTCTTCAATGGATGTACGTTTTACTACACCTTGTTTCGTTACCATTAACAAGTTAAGGCTATGGTCAACTGTTTCCATATCAATCATGGTCGTAACTGTTTCACCCACATTGAGTGGCAATACATTGATAATCGCTGTACCGCGTGAGTTACGGCTTGATGCTTCCGGTACTTCGTAACCTTTCAAGCGATATACACGACCCGCCGTCGTGAAGAATAAGAGTGTATTATGAGTGCGTACATGAGAAATCTGTACTACATAATCATCTTCCTTCGTCTTCATGCCGACTACGCCCACACCACCTTTATGCTGGTTGCGATATACATTGGCATTCATGCGTTTAATATAGCCCTGACGAGTCAATGTGATAACCATTTCTTCATCGGCAATCAAATCTTCCACATCAAGTTCGGAGGTATCAATCGTAATTTCACTGCGACGTTTGTCACCGTATTTCTGTTTCATATCGGTCAATTCGTCTTTAATGATACCGCGTTGACGTTCTTCGCTGGCCAAGATGGCTTTCAAGTCCGCAATGAGGATTTCCAACTGTTTGTATTCGTCTTCAATCTTTTCGCGTTCCAAACCGGTCAAGCGACGTAAACGCATATCCAAAATAGCTACGGCTTGTTTTTCGGTTAAACCGAATTTTTGCATCAATGCGTTTTTCGCGATTTCATCAGTTTCCGATGCTCGAATCGTAGCAATAACTTCATCGATATGATCAAGTGCGATGAGCAAGCCTTCCAAGATGTGAGCACGTGCTTCTGCTTTGGCCAATTCAAACTGCGTACGGCGAACGATAACACCTAAACGATGATTTAAGTAATGCGTGAGCACTTCTTTTAACGTCAATACGCGCGGATGACCGTCTACCAAGGCAAGCATAATTACACCAAAGGTGTCTTGCAATTGAGTGTGTTTATACAATTTATTAAGAACGATATCAGGCTGTACATCGGCACGAAGTTCTACCACGATACGCATACCGCGACGGTCACTTTCGTCACGAAGAGCCGTAATACCGTCGATAACTTTATCACGGCTTAATTCGGCAATACTTTCAATAACGCGGGCTTTATTTACCTGGTACGGAATTTCCGTTACCACGATACGATGTTTGCCCTTGTTCATTTCTTCAATAGTGGCACGGGCACGCATCTTAATACTGCCGCGACCGGTGCTGTAAGCTTTTTTAATACCGTCACGACCGAGAATTAACGCCCCGGTCGGGAAGTCCGGACCTTTAATGGCCGTCATCAAATCATTAACATCCGCATCCGGATTGTCGATGAGCATAATTAAGCCGTCCGCCACTTCATTCAAGTTATGCGGCGGAATATTCGTTGCCATACCAACCGCAATACCGGCCGAACCGTTAATTAACAAGTTCGGAATTTTAGCCGGCAATACAGTCGGTTCTTGTAAAGATTCATCATAGTTCGGCATGAAATCAACAGTATCTTTGTCGATATCAGCAAGCATTTCCGTAGTAATACGAGCCATACGTACTTCCGTATAACGCATAGCCGCCGCCGAGTCACCGTCGATAGAACCGAAGTTGCCATGACCGTCTACCAAGAGGTAACGCGTATTAAAATCCTGTGCCAAACGCACCGTCGCATCATATACGGAACTATCCCCGTGCGGATGATATTTACCAAGTACATCCCCGACGATACGGGCCGATTTCTTATAAGGCTTATTAGGGGCCATACCGGTTTCATGCATAGCGTACAAAATACGACGATGCACCGGTTTAAGACCATCGCGAACATCCGGTAAGGCACGCATAACGATTACACTCATGGCATAATCGATATAGGAGCTCTTCATTTCTTTATCAATCTGGACGGGCTCAATTTTCCCGTGACTCCAGGTCGTTTCCTCCACAGTCTCACCTCATTTAATAATAACTAATCGTACATTTCAATCGCTCATTTAATTTATTAGCAACTTATATTATAGCATTTTTAGTGCTTTTTCGCTACTTTTTCACACAGTTATCGCATTATCTAAGCCGGTTTATTGTGACTTTTAAGGCATTTATCAAAATGTACCATATCCGTTAACGCGGATAGTACATAATAATCAAAACACCGACCAGAGCGATGGCTCCGCCGACTAAATCGGTCATATCGGGCACTACTTTATCAACCTGCCAGCCCCAAAGGATGGATAAAACGATGAAAATCCCACCGTACGCCGCGTAGACACGACCGAAAGAGGCTTCCTGCAAGGTAGGCACGATGCCGTATAAAAAGAGCACCACCGCACCGGCTGCCAAGTACCAAGGGCCCTTATCCTCTTTTAAAGCAAGCCATACCAGGTAGCCGCCACCGATTTCAAAAAGACCGGCCACGACGAAATAGAATAATGATTTAGCAATCTCCATATGTTAAATCTCCTCATCCAAGCGATTCATGCGGAAATTCTCTACCATGAGCATAAACGGTTCATTATGAATCGGATTGTAAGTCGTACCGAATAAATGACTGTTGCAATCGCAATCACTGGAGCCGAATCCCGGCACTTCCCATGTGTCCAGTTTTTTCATAGCTTTAGCCAGTTCGCATTCCAAATCTGCACTGCTTCTAATCGGTACAGTAGCAATCATTTCACAATGAGAGCGGAAATAATCAAGATGCCAATGGAGTTTCTTACGTTTCCGTTTATGGCGCTCCAAACGCTTCGTCAAATTAGCTTTAGCGGAACCTACATAGGTATAATAACCGGCTTCAAAATACATGACACCCTTGCTGCCAATTTCTAAATCCATAGCATCCGGCAATTGTAAGACCACCAAATAATCACCGCGATCTTCCGCTTCACGGCGAAGCAAGTTCGCATCATAGTGACATTCACGAATGACTGTGGGCATGGTAAATTCTTCCGTCCAACGAAGGGCTATGGCTTTCCAATCAAGATCACCCGCTACTTCGGCAAATGTTTTGGCAAATTCCAAATCCGTGTGATAATCCGGCAGAAACCAACGGGCCCGTTCCCATTGCACCAAAAACAAGACGCCCGTATGGTAGCCTTCACTTTGTAAGGCCTGCAAATGCAATAAATGTTTCCGTCCCCGTTCCGTTATGGCATCGGGAAACATGGCTCCTTCACGGCTGAATAAGGTGCATGATTTTACTTCCAATAAAAAAGCTTCCCCGTCATCATTGGTCAAAAACAAGTCGAAGCGGCTGTTGCCCACCGTATACTCACGGCGCACCACCGACCACTCTTCCCAGCCCGGAATTTGTTTAGTCGCGATTAAATACTCAGCCACATCATTACTATAATTGGTATCAAGCATAATTGGCACACCGTCACGCTCAATGCCGATAACACGATATTGCGTTTTGGCTCCCGCCTTCGGGTGATGCACCACATAAAATTTCACACCCGGATATAGTAATTCCCACATGCGCCCCGGATTAGGTAAATGGGCCGGAACCACTTCACCATCCAAATGATCCATCGCCAAATGGACTACAAAACGATTGGGACGCTCTACAAACCGTCCGGTTAATACCTTTTCATATAACTGTTTCATTACATACCTCGCATGACATAATCGTTATGTTGAATGACTGCCTATACAGCCATTCCCTTTTCAGAAGTGCAATAACGAATCATTCTTAAATTATATCTAAAAAAATAAAAATGTAGCACCGGCTACATACATTTCAAGTTAAATGTCCTATAATAAGCATGTAAACACGAAAAGTTCCGTTTACTAAAGAATATGAAGTAATCGTTTAAACGTATTAAAAAGTAAACGATACCTTCTTTATTATACGTAGAAGTATTGCACTCGTAAAGTGAGTGCCGTCAAGGGAAAGGACGATGACAATTACGGCTCAAGTAGCAGGTAACTTACAACGCATTCGCAACGGTGAACGCCGTTATGCAATTACACCACGCATTCCGGGAGGTTTCGTACAACCCGCTATGCTTCAAAAATTTATAGATGTGGCTAACACATTTAAAGCCACCCTCAAAATCACCGGTGGTCAACGCATTATGATCACCAATTTAAAAGCGGAAGATGTAGATAAAGCTTGGGACATGCTCGGCATGGCACCGGCTTACACCACATCCAACCGCGTACGCAGTGTCAAAATTTGCCCGGGTACAACATTCTGTAAACGTGCTAAACAAGACAGCGTAAGCCTCGGTATGAAACTCGAAAAATTATATGTATCTCAAGAAATGCCGTCCAAAATGAAAATGGGCGTATCCGGTTGCCCGAACTCCTGTTCCGAATCCATCACCAAAGATATCGGGGTTATCGGTACCGTTGACGGTTGGCAGGTATATGCCGGCGGCAGTGCTGGGGCTCATCCTCGCTTCGCCGACCTCATTGCCGAAGTCGCAACGGAAAAAGAAGTATTGGCGTTAGTTAACCGTATGGTAACCTTCTACAAAGAAAACGCTCACATTGAACGTATCGGCGCCTTCATCGATCGCATCGGTCTCGACGCTTTCAAAGAAGCTGTATTGGGCGATTTAGCTAATACTGAAGCAGCTGATACCAAAGCAACCGCGACCATCAGCGCAGCTGCCACTGTAAACGCCGAACCGGCTGTAAAATTACCGGGTATGGGCATAAACGGTGCGCAGGGCTTACAAGCAGGTGAACCTATTACAGAAAACTCCATCATTCGTGAAATCATTGAAGTATATCCAAACACCATTCCGGCTCTCCAAGAAATCGGCATGGGCTGTCTCGGCTGTCCGTCCGCCACTTCCGAACCGTTATGGCAGGCCGCTTCTATTCACGGCTTTGATGTTGCCGAACTCGTAACTCGTTTGAATAATCTTCGTAAAGGAGCGTAATCATGTCAGCATTCTTGGGTCATATTCATTTTTGGTTGTATAAAAAAATCCGCCTCGTTATCGAGCGCGAAGATTTAATTTATAAAGAAGCTCAGAAATCCTTAGGTGATTTAGCCGATGAACTTCATTTCGTAGCCGTCGATCTTTACGGTAAACCGATTCCGGCCGATCGTAATCTTGAAATGATCATCGACCACAGCAATATTCACGGCTGGTTACAGAACCAGATTGAGATTGCGACAGTTCGTGAGGCTAATTTCATCAAAGACTTGCTCGATTGCGGTGGCGAAGATGCGGAAACGGCTATTTTAACCGCCTTCGTAACCCAGGGTGCCGCTTGTGGGAAAGTAGCGGCTGACGAGCTTAATAAAGGTGAGCATACACCGCAGGAAATCTACCAGGTTATGCAAAACTACTACCTGAACGGCATGCCTTGTGACGGCGGTGACACGGTTCTGGCCGATACGCCTGACGAATATGTTTGGGAAGGCAGTCATGCCAATCAAAAAGCCAACTGGGCCAAGGCCGGCGTGGATCAAACATTCATGATGGCCACTTACCAAGCTTGGTTCACCGGCTTCGTAAGTGCCGCCGATCCTAAATTTAAATTCACCGTAGAATTAATTGACGGTGAATTCCCACAGTACAAAATTGTACGTGCTTAATAAAAGATTTGAACACATAGCCAAAACAGCAGCTATGTAATGTACGCCCCTAAAATAAACAACATATTATAGATCTTGCCGACAGCTGACCATTGCACTTTGTAACTAATTTACCTTTCCCTTATAGTCTATAAGGCAACGTACTGTCGGCAATTTTTTTACCCGTAAAGGAGGTATTCTCATGGTTGGTACAGAAAAAAACGAATTAGGCTTATTATTCCAAGGACCTAATTTCGTAGTCGTAAAAAAAGGCGGCAAAGCCGGTGAAAAAGTGGAAAACCATAATCATCCGGAAGCCAATGTAGTCTTTACCGTAGTTAAAGGCAAAGTAGATGTTCAACTCAATCAGGAAGAACAACATGTATTAACTCCGGGTACGGTGCTTCAGTTCAACGGTGATAACTTCATTCAGGCAACGCTGGTGGAAGACAGTGAATTCATCGTTACATTAGTACACAAACCGGAATAAAAAAACGATACATTCCATCCTCATAGGAATGCATCGCGATTCAAACAACATATTTACACGTAACCCTTATTCTATAGCCTCATAAAAAGTAAAAGCGAGCCAAGGTCATCCTTGACTCGCTTTTTTTAATGAGGGTCTGCTATCAATATGATAGCCCCTTACTAATGAATTTACTTGCTTATTTCAACAAAGCAATTACATCGTCAGTTACGTTTTCAGCAGTGGAATTTGGTTCGATGCTTACGATTACAGTAGGGTTAGCTACGATGAAAGGTAAGTTTTTCTGAGCACGTACCTGATCCAATTTTTCCTGGATTTTAGCGTCAACAGGTGCGAAGATTTTGTTCATTTCTTCGTTGTATTTCTGAGCTACCGGAGCATATTTTTTATCAATAGCGTCCTGTTTAGCTTTTTCGTCTTTAATAGCGTTGATTTCAGTTTCCAATTTCTGAAGTTTTGGAGCGTATTCCTGTTCAACTTTCTGAGCCTGCATCTGAATAGCACCGTAACCAGGATATGCCTGCATTACCTGAGCCATATTAACTACGCCAACATTAGCTGCGCTGGCAGCACCTAAACCGATTGTTCCAATAACTGCTAAAGCAGCAAGATTCTTTTTAAAATTCATGTCCCAAAGACCTCCTTACAATACTAGAGCGTATTATGTTGCCCTATACTCACTATAGTAACAGAAATACAGGGAAACTACAATATCTAAAAAAATAAATTTAATGCTTTATATTCATTTTTGTCATGTATTTATCATACCGATTAATAATGAATATCAAATGAATCATCTATAAAATCAATAGTATGTTCCAAACAGCCCCTTAAAGAAGAGGCTGTTTGGAGATACTAAATTTTATTTTTCATCGTTTTCATTGATATAAATATATTGGTCCTTTTTTAGTTTAGAGATAATTTCAGGAACCATACCGATAAGACGGTCAAAACCGCTGTATTTAGCAGAACCTTTAATATTGAATAATTCAACGCGTTCCCCTTTAATAACGAGAAGGGCAGTCGGTTCCATTTTAGCACCGCCGCCGGCACCGCCACAATCGCCTTTACCGGCACCACCGGTACCGAAGCCCATGGTTACATCAACGAAAGGAACAAGTGTAGCATCGCCGATTTGAATTGCCTCACCGACTACAGTTTCCACTTTAATCATATCTTTGAATTTTTCAAAAATAGGCTGTAAATTCTCTTTAATAAAGACGCTTTTATTTTCCATGAGTATCCTCCTTAATACATGTGTACTTCACGCCGATTAGTTTCACGTATAACAAGCAATGCGATTACGCTGCTGCTTTATCTTTGATATCTGATTCTTTAGCTTTGTTATTTTTGTCTGCAGCCTGTTTCTTATCAGCTTCTTTAGCTTCGGCTTCTTTTTTGGCCTTCTGTGCTTTACGATAACGCAAAGCAAATTTTACCACATCAATCAGAAGATCTCGTACCGGTTTTGATACGGCAAATAAAGTACCGTAGAAAGCGAGTACGCCCGGACTGATACGACCGCGTACATCTAAGCTGCCGCGGAAAGCCGGTTCCATATAACTTAATTCAACCCGAGACATTTTTTCAGGCCAAATCGAGTATAAAGCGGCCGCGGTTAAACCCATTTGATACGGATTACCCGTGCCGAACTGACCTTCAATTTCAAATTGACGAGGTTTCGAATGATTGTAACAACGCTTCGTAAACAGCAACAATTTCTCATATAGGGCGCCATTGGTTACATGTTTGAGCCACCATCGTTTATTAGGATCATTTTCCTTAGCCTCTTTATCATCAGTACTTTTTGCATCTTCAGTACTATCAGATTGACTGTCAGACTCGGTTCCTTTTTCAGCTTGACGTGCCGCCTTAGCAGCCGCTGCTTCATTTTCAGCCCGCAATTCACTCGGTGACACGGTTCCTTCAATATTTCCCGTAGTCGGATCGGTCATTACAATGCGGTCACCGCTTGTTTCAACGACTTCTTCCACCATTTCTACCGGTTTACCGTCAGCATCAAAGCGTACGCTTTTGATGACTGTCTTCGGTACAGTGTCTTTAGATTCTTCTTCCTCTTTGTTCCGTGCTTTTTCTAATTCCTCTTCGTAAACCTTAGATTCATCAGGTTCAGCTGTTTCTTCCGCTACACGGCGTGACAGCCAATCTTCATAATCACGGACATTGCCCAATTTTGCTTTACGCAAAATATAGACTTCTTTGAAAAAAGGTTTCTCCTGCTCATAGGCAAAGTGAATACGGAACATTTTTCCCCACCACTGGATGAAAAGACGCGCTTTATATGGTTTACGCACTGATAATTCAACCTCATACGTAATGGGATTAAAAATGGCGACTATAATCAGAACAAAAATAACCAGTAGCACTATGGCTAATCCGGTCACAGGCAACACCTACCCTCCTATAGTAACTCCTTGCGGTTTTCTCTATATCCGCCGAGCCCCTTCAGTCTCTGAAAAGGGCATTCTTTTAAATATTCTCCATAGAGTGAAAAAATTCCTCTATTTTAAATCTCATAACTTAAAATATTCTATCTGATTTTATTACGGTTAATTTTCAATACCGGCTCTGGCCAAAACGCCTTTTGTGTAATAATGTTTTACTTCTTCCATAGAAGTAACCAAATCAGCCGCATCAATGAGCCAATCCGGTGCACCGCGTCCGGTAAAAATCAATTCCGTCTTTGGTGAACGATGTGCCAATAAAGCCTCGGTTTCTTCACGACTGACGAGTCCGAAAAACAGAGCCATTACATATTCATCAAGCACAACTACATCATATTCACCTGAGGCGGTTGCTTCTTTAGCCCGTTCCATACCTTTGGCAATTAGGGCTACATAATCAGCCGGCGGTTTACCGACCGGAAATACAACGACTTCATCACCCCAACGAGCCAATTCTTCTTTCGACTTGACCCCTTCCTGGATAATAAAAAAAGGCTTGCCTACCGTTTCCAGAGTTAAGTTAGGTAGGGTTGGTAAAATTTCGTGCTCACTATAGACCTTAGATTTCATAAATTGCAAAAACAGTACTTTTTTGCCTGCACCAATGGCGCGAATCGCCAATCCTATAGCAGCGGTCGTTTTACCTTTGCCATCGCCCGTATAGACTTGCACATACGTATCCATGATGGACCTCCTTTACACAATTGTATATTATCATTTTACCACATCTGTCTTTATAGCGTTATACTTAAAGTATATACATTGAAAATTCTTTTGATTTTTTTAATCAAAAAAGCTATAACAGCTCACCTAAGGCATTGCGAAACAACGTAATTCCGAAGAATTCCTCGTCACGCAACACCATATATGAATGTTATAGCTTTTATTTTTATGATAACTATACAATTATCAAACGCCCTTATGCTGTTGTTTCATAAATCAGCCGGAAATAACCGTAAACAAATTACTGAATCGGCAAGAATAACAACGGATCCACAGCCACACCGTTAATATCCACTTCGTAATGAACATGACTGCCCGTACTCTTACCGGTACTGCCCATTAAAGCAATTGTGTCGCCTTGTTTTACTTGCATGCCTGCATGAACAAGCAAGACTGAGTTATGTCCATAACGCGTTACAAAACCATTGCCATGATCGATTTCAACTAAATTACCGTAACCACCCGATGTTGCATCAGCAAAAGTAACCGTACCGGCTGCCGTTGCAACAATCGGAGTACCGTAATCATTAGCAATATCAAGGCCTTCATGGGTAGCTGAACCGCCATATACAGGATCGATACGAGTACCGAAATTGGACGTAATAACCCCTTTAGTCGGCCAAATAGACGGCATCGTAGATGTATTGCCCGGATTATTGGCAGCAAACGCTACCGACTGTAAATCACGGATATTCTGGCCTGCACCGTCACGCAAAATATTGCGTAACATATAAAACGAAGCCATTCGTTGTTGTGCCAAACGATCAAGTCGCGATAATTTGGCCGATAAACTCGTTACTGAAGTACCGGAATTACTCACTCCGCTGTCAGAATCACTCTTTGTGGCACCGCCAGGCTCCTCTTTATCACCTGATGCAGCCTGCGGTGTTTGTGCTTCACCGCCGCCTTGCGGTATAGTACCGGATTCAGAACCCTTAACCATTTGACGGATCTCTTTATCCAACTGATCCAACGATTCCATTTTTTTATCTAAAATCTCTGTCTTTTGTTGCAATAATTTTAATTGTTCCGTCTGCAACTGCGTTTGTTGACGTAATTGCATCACTTCAGCCTGACGGGTAATCCCCCATATGCCAAAGCCCAGCGTAACAACCAACAATATAACCACGCCGGTCAAAACCCAACGCCATTGCTGCTTTGTTATTTGCAACGTATACGAATCGCCCTGACTTTGCACATGCTGTGCCAAAAAGCCCGGTATTTTCATAATATTGCCCCAACTCCTTCTTTTTACTTAAACCTTTAACGCCTTTAACAGGTACTAATTAAATTTTAAACTTCACAGCTAAAATAAAAATGTAACTGCTAATTCTAACCTTCCACCTTATAAAAAAACTTCATTAGCCTTATTTTACAACGGATGCACTAATAAGAGCTTCTTCATTGCTCTTAGTTCCCAAAGCTTCCTGTAAACTTTCCATTTCTTCCTGCGAAAGACTGGCAAGGCTTTTACCATTGACAATCGGCTTACTGAAAATACGAGATTCACTGCGACCATACACACTGGAAATACAAATCCCGTTATTATTACCATCCAATAAAGTTACGGAGAACGATAAGTCGTTTCCTATATTTTCAAAGGCATTGTATTTAACAAAGCCAATTTTCTGAAATGTATTATGCTGTGTTGCTTGAATTGCTTCTTGCTGCTGGAATAAACCTTCAATGGATTCCGCCGCATCACGCAATTCTTTAACTTCTACTGATAATTTACGCTCTAAACTACTGCCATTTTCACCGCGCATAAAATAATCATACCGTTTACTTAAGGAATTAATTTTACTTTGCAACACGAGGCAATAGAGAAATAATACAATGAGTAATAAACCGCCGGCAATGGCGATCCAAAGTTGCATATTTTCTAACATGATTTGCCTTTCTATTTAAAATTATACGAATATAATGAATTTAAAATTAAAATACAGCCTAATACAGCAATAATATGAATACTGTGGCCATAATAAGGAGGTACCGGTATAACTGCGGTACCATTTTTAGCGATCAATACGACTATTAGTCGAACTATTATTATAACATAAAATTCTTAATTCTTGTTAAAAGATTAATGCACCGACCGTATCTTATAATTCAGCAACAAACGGACTAAGTGCACGCTCTAGTATACCATGTAATGACGCAATTAGCACACCATAATTTACGATAGGTACCCCTTGTTCTTCCGATACCTCTAAACGTCGTAATACTTCTCGGCGCGTCAACATACAAGCTCCGCAGTGAATAATCAAATCGAAGTCCGTCACATCAGTGGGGAATGCACCGCCACTGGTCCATTGTAAATCTAAATCTTCATAGCCCGCTTGTTTTAACCAACGCGGGATTTTAACCGTACCGATATCATCGCATTGACGATGATGCGTACAACCTTCACTAATCAATACTTTAGAACCGGGTTTTAAGTTTTTAACAGCTTTGACACCGGCAGCTAAAGTCTTTAAATTTCCTTTAAAACGAGCCATCAAAATGGAAAAAGAGGTAAGCGGAATATCATCCGGTACCTGTTTAGCTACGGCATCAAAAGCTTGTGAATCGGTAATCACCAATTTAGGTTTTACCGCCAATTTAGTAAGGGCCGTTGCCACTTCTTCCGTCTGCACAACAAGACTCATTCCATGAGCATCCAAAATCTCACGAATCATCTGTACTTGCGGCAATATAAGGCGTCCTTTCGGTGCTGCTCCGTCAATCGGACATACCAAAAGTATAGTATCATGAGGTTCCACTAAGCCGGCCAATAATGATTGCTCATCTTCACTGTCCTTTGGTCTCATGGAGCCTAATTTTTCTAAAATTATCTGCTGTTTATCGTTCGTCAATAAATTGGCCCCGATATAAGGCAAGTTTAATTCATTCAATAAAGTGCCGGATTCTGCCATATATGTGTCGGCAGTCTTACCGACCACTTCATTCAAAATAAGCAAGGTATTAACATTTTGACGCTGTAACAAACCAAGCCACTCCAAATCCGCAGCAGTCGGTGCCTCATCGGTTTTCAAGACATAGACTGCCAAATTCATGCGCGGCAATAATTCCTTTGTCTTATTAATACGCAACGGGCCGAGTTCTGATGTATCATCAACGCCCGCCGTATCGGTAATAACTACCGGCCCCAACGGCAAAATTTCCATAGCCTTACTTACAGGGTCGGTTGTCGTACCCGCTATATCCGATACCAGTGCAATCGGCTGACCTGTAAGCATGTTAATCAATGTAGATTTACCGGCATTACAGCGACCGAAAAAACCGATATGAACGCGATTTGCTTTTGGTGTTTGTTCCATAGTTGTCATAGCTTCTTACTTACCTGCCTTTAATATACGTCGTGATTGTACCGTGCTCGCAAAAAATTATGACAAGCGCAGGTTACACACGAAATGAAATGGAAGCTGATTCATCAGTATCAGCCTCAGTTTGTGCAGGGGAAGCTCCCTCAACTTCACCCATTCCTTGGGCCTCTAAATAGTCAATCAGATAGTCCAATTCGTCTTCACTGCGAAAAGCTATCTCCATTTTCCCTTGTACCTTTTTACCTGCTTTTAATTTAATGTCTACCGGCACACCGAGACTCACTTTTAAGCGATCCATAATATCCCGTAACTCTGCTGTTTGCGGAGTTTTGTTTCTGCCTTTAGCCGGTTGACCGTATGTACCGTCCGTCATCTGTTTAACCAGTGCTTCCACTTGACGGGCCGTAAGTTCTTTTTCTTTAATCAGCTTTAACGCTTCTTTTTGTAACTCTTTATTTTTTAAGCTTAATAATGGTCTGGCTTGACCTATTGAAATATCTCCAACCGATAATTCCGTAAGGATAAAATCCGGCAATTGCAATAAGCGAACCATATTGGCCACATGGGAACGACTGCGTCCCAAGCGAGTAGCAATAGCTTCCTGCGTCTTTTTAAACGTATCCATTAAGCGCTTATAAGCATAAGCTTCTTCTACCGGATCCAAATCTTGACGCTGTAAATTTTCAACCAAAGCAATTTCCGTAATCTGTTCCATACTATAGTCTTTAATAACTACCGGTATGGTCGTGAGTTCCGCTATTTGAGCTGCTCGCCAACGACGCTCACCGGCCACAATTTGATATTTATCATTCATTTTACAAACTACGATAGGCTGGATGATACCATATTGACGAATCGATTCTACCAATGTTGCCATTTCATCTTCTAAAAAATGACGACGCGGTTGATTTGGATTCGGTTCAATGTCTGTTACCGGTAATTCCACAATACCGTTCTGTTTACCGGCCGCCTCATCATCTGTATTTACCGCTGATTCCTTTTCCGGTGTATCTTGCGGCAACAAGGAAAGAACACCTCTGCCGAGACCACCCTTTTTCTTACTGTCTCTAGGCATTTTTGATGACCTCTTTGGCTAATTTCATATATACCTCGGCCCCCTTAGAACGCGGATCATAAATAATAATCGGTTCTCCGTAACTAGGGGCTTCACTTAACCGAACATTACGAGGAATGATAGTTTTATACACTTTAGTGGTGAAAAATTTTTTCACTTCATCAGCCACTTGAATAGACAAATTAGTTCGACCGTCAAACATAGTTAATAATACCCCTTCAATTTCAAGTTTTTCATTGAGGGATTTTTTAACTAAATTAACGGTATTAATCAACTGACTGACGCCTTCCAAAGCATAAAATTCACTTTGAATAGGAATTAATACGCCGTCAGCAGCTGTCAGCGCATTCAACGTAAGCAAATCTAATGATGGCGGGCAATCGATGAAAATAAAATCATAATCATCTCTGATTTCCTTCAATGCCTTTTTCAAAATATGCTCACGCTTCGGTAAATTTACTAACTCAACCCCGGCGCCGGCTAAATCGATTGATGCAGGCGCAATTTTTAATTTTTTTAGAGCTGTCGGCACGATAACATCATTCATCGTCATGCCATTGATTAAAACATCATAAATGCAAAGTTCTAAACTATCTTTATCAATACCAAGTCCGCTTGAAGCATTTCCCTGTGGATCCATATCAATAAGCAGTACTTTTTTGCCTGAATTTGCAATACAAGCACTTAAATTAACCGATGTGGTAGTCTTGCCGACTCCACCTTTTTGATTTGTTATGGCTATTACTTTTCCCACAGGCTCACCTCATTTTCTTAATACAAATACACAAAAATATTATACCATACTCCCCGAATAAAAACTTGCATTTTAAACACAATTTAACGTTTTTTAAAAGAATGTTTCATGTGAAACATTCTTATTTTTCATTTCGGCCCAACAATTTCAGATTAAATTGTTTCACGTGAAACATCCTCATTTTCATTTCGGCCCAACAGTTTCAGATTAAATTGTTTCACGTGAAACATCCTCGTTTTATTCCGGCCCAACGATTTCAAATCAAATTGTTTCATGTGAAACATCCTCCTTTTTATTCCGGCCCAACAATTTCAGATTAAATTGTTTCACGTGAAACATCCTCATTTTCATTTCGGCCCAACAGTTTCAGATTAAATTGTTTCACGTGAAACATCCTCGTTTTATTCCGGCCCAACAGTTTCAGATTAAATTGTTTCACGTGAAACATCCTCCTTTTTATTCCGGCTCAACAGTTTTAGATCAAATTGTTTCACGTGAAACAAAATACGATTCACCACAACAAATATAGTATGCGATGAATCGTATGTAACATCTGTATTTAATTTTAACTTATATGATCAATCAGATACAACACAGTCTGAATATCATTGAGTGGCATGATATGAACACCGTGAGCAATTTGTTTTATTGCCAACAAAGTTTCAAGTGCAATTTCCAAACCTGCTTCCTTACCACCTTTTTCCATACGGTTTAGAATATCGTCAGTCAAGGAAATTCCGGGTACCTTCGTGTGAAGATACGTTGCCATTTTAAAACTTTTTAAAGGAATCAATCCGAGCATAACCGGAAGCCCTAAAGGTTCGACCATATCGACAAAGCGTTTTGCTTTTTCCAAATCATAAATAGGCTGTGTTTGGATAAAATTAGCACCCGCTTCAATTTTACGAATAATCTTAGCCTTTTCTGCATCTAAATCATCAGCCCCGGGATTACCGGTTGTACCTATATAAAAATTGGTAGATTCATCCAATGGATTACCGGCCAAATCAAAACCGTTATTTAATGTATTGGCTATTTTTAACAACCCGATTGAGTCTACTTCAAAAACAGGCTTGGCATCAGGATGATCACCACGGGATGGCTCATCACCGGTCAAAGTTAAAATATTATTTACGCCGAGAGCAGCCGCCCCCAATAATTCAGCCTGGAGCCCCAAAATATTTCTATCACGACAGCTAAGATGAAAAATAGTATCTATCTGTGCCCGAAATTTTATCAAATGAGCCAACGCAATAGGGCTCATACGTAATTTAGCCATCGGGCAATCGGCAATATTAATAGCATCAACCTTGTCTAAAAGTTGTGCCGCTTCTTTAAAGGTTTTATTTACCGAAGCACTCTTCGGCGGGTCTAATTCTACAGTAATAGTAAATTGACCGGCTTGATGTTTTTCACGTAATGATGTTACCATCCAATCCCCAACTCTCTCTAAATAATCCGACGACTTATTTTTTAACTTAACTGTTCGGGAGCCTATTTCTACAGCCGACTGTTTAACAGTAACTATTCAGTCTGCTCAAAATAACTCATTCAATTAATCGTCGCCCAGTAAATGTTTTACAATATTAACAGCACTGATACCGTCTTTGGCATACGAATCGGCTCCTGCTTTATCGGCGTATTCCTGTGTCAATACAGCTCCGCCTACAAGCACCTTAGCCGGTAAGCCAGCTTCACGAATCGCATCGATTGTTACGTCAATCATCGGCATAGTGGTCGTCATCAAAGAACAGATACCTACAACCGTTGCGTTTTCTCGTTTAACCGCTGCCACAATTTCTTCCGGTTCCACATCTTTACCTAAATCAATAACACGATAGCCGTTATTCTCAAGCAACGCGGCTACAATATTTTTACCCAAATCGTGAATATCACCTTTAACGGTAGCCACAATAACGATATCACGTGTTATGCCGCCCGCATCAGGTAACACTCTTTTAATCGTCTGGAAAGCACCTTGCATGGCTTCGGCTGCCAGCATTACCTGTGGTAAAAAGACTTTACCGGCACCGAATTTTTCACCTACCACATTCATAGCCTCTGATAAAGCATGCTTGGTAATTTTAAGCGGATCCAGACCATCGGCTAATGCTTTTTCTACCAATTCAATAACTAATTCTTTTTCCCCTTGTTCAACGGCATGTTGGATATTTTCCAACGGGTCATCACTATTAAATGAAACGGATGTTACATTTTTAGCCGCAGAACTAGTTACCGTATTTTCTTCATCCAGACCGTAATCGGCTATAAACTCGGTAGCGGCCGGATCAAAGCCGAGTAACGTGCGTCCTGCGATAAAGACTTTTTTAACAGTTGCATTCAACGGATTTAAAATAGGTGCCGTTAACCCATGAGATAAAGCCATAGTTAAAAATTGGCTGTTCAAATATGGTCGTTGCGGTAAACCGAAGGACACATTGGAAAGACCCATAACCGTAGGGAAACCAAAAGTTTCTTTATACATAGCCAAAGTTCTCAAGGTCTGAACCGCACTATCCTGACCACTTGCCAAAGTTAACACGAGCGGATCCAACAATAAATCTTCGCTGCGCAAGCCTTTTTCATAAGCGGCCAACACAATTTCCTTGGCCAATTCTATTCTTTGTTCTGCCGTAGCCGGTAAATCACCCCGCCCCAATGGTAAGCATAGAACCGTAGCCCCATAGCGTTTAGCTAACGGTAACACTTGTGCCAATTGTTCCGGTTCCGCATTTACCGAGTTTATTAACGGACGACCCGGATAGGCTTTTAAGCCCGCTTCCATGGCGGCCGGGTCTAAAGTATCGATAGAGAGCGGTACATCAACGAGCATGGTTAATTCCATGATAGCTCGTTTCATAACAGCCGCTACATCGACATCGGGTACCCCCATATTCACATCAAGTACATCGGCGCCGGCCGCTACCTGTGCTAAAGCATCTCGCTTCACCATAGCAAAACTGCCTTCTTTAATCTCTTTAGCCAATACTTTACGGCCTGTCGGATTAATACGCTCACCGATAATAATCGGCTTTTCCGTATGACCTACTTTTACAAAACCGGTACGGCTCGTAAAAGCGGTAAACGGTACCACTTCTTTACGCTCTTTAGGTGTATGAGCCTTAGCCGCTTTGGCAATTTCCGCAATATGTTGCGGCGTACTGCCACAACAAGCACCTACGTAAGTAGCGCCCACATCAATCAAAGCCGGCACAAAAGAACCCATTTCTTCAGGGGACAAAGGGAATACCGTTTCACGACCAACCAGCATAGGCATGCCCGCATTCGGCTGCGCACTAATCGGCAAATTAGTAACCGAAGCTAAGCGTTCTACCAAAGGAATAAGTTGTTCAGGTCCCAAGGAACAATTAATGCCGACTACATCGGCTCCCATGGCCTCCATTAAGATAGCTGCAGCTTCAGGCGGTGTACCCGTAATGGTTCGACCGTCTTCACTAAAGGAAAACTGACAAATAATCTTAACATCCGTTTCGGTTTTAGCCGCTTTTTCACGAGCATCGCGAGCAGCCAATAAAGCGGCGCGCATTTCCTGAATGTCGATGATAGTTTCAATAATGATAAAATCAACGCCGGCTTCAATTAAAGCCGATGCCTGCTCATAATACGTAGCATATACTTCATCAAAGGAAATTTGGCCCAACGGTTCAATAAATTGACCGGTCGGCCCCATAGAACCTGCTACCTTGGCACTCGGTTTAACATCAGCAATCGCTTTTTTAGCCGCTTTAACAGCCGCTGAATTTATTTCGGCAACACGATCTGCCAAGCCGTAATCGGCTAATTTTAAACTGCAGGCACCAAATGTATTGGTTGTTACAATATCACTGCCGTTTTTTAAATAAGCCGCATGAATACCGGTCACTACTTCCGGATGTTCCACATTAAATAATTCCGGACACTCACCCTCGACTAACCCCGATTGTTGCAACATGGTCCCCATAGCACCATCAAATATATACATACCTATCGCCTCTCTCCGTATATTAAGTATATTAACCTTCTGTCTGCCAATGATTTACTATAATTTATATCATTTTCTAAATTTTACGTGATGCACAGTTTACTTGATTACAGGAACTGCACCCGCGTTTAATACCCGGACGCAAGTCTGCATTTTTTTCACAAGCAAGCTTTCCCTTAGGTATACAGCCTATAATAGCAGTCACCGATTTGCGCGGAAATAACAAAAATGTATCCGTCACCGTAAGACCGATATGGTTTGTCCCGATAATGGCAGCCAAATTCTTTTGGACATCCAAGTTCCAATTACCGTAGCCGGGGCTAAAACGCCATGTAGTAGTATAACCCGCTTTAGCCGCTTCTTTTTCAATTAAATCATTAACCTGATCCGCTACCTGTTCTACCGCCGTTGTAGACGCCGCATCCACCAATAAACCGAGTGTATAGTTATTTTCTTTAAAAAGCTCAGCACTTCTAAGCTCTACGCCTTCCCCAATGGTAACTGCCATAACATACACTTTTTCAGCATCTTTTAAGTGTTTGCGAATGGACGTACCTTCTACCGTAAGCGACGGATTACTTTTAATTGTCCCCGTAACGGCATCATAATCATATATTTCATATACACCTTTTGGTTCTGCCACCAACTGTACTTCCAAACAGGCATCCGTTACATATTGTTTCGGAAAATCGGTAGCCTGGCGTAAGCCCGCATAACGAATTGTTTCTGCCACATCAATCTGCGGTAAACGCCCATTATAAATAGCCATACGCCTCGCTCCTCTCTCATTATCTTTCGCAAATATTTTACGGCTTATCGCCATAATATTTTTCAACAGGTATTATAGAATTTACCTATAATGCTTATTTAACAAAAAAGCCTCTATCTTCAAAAGACAGAGGATCTGTCCTTATCTTTCAGTCACCTGACAAACTGTTGGATTTAGCACCATGCATTTGCCGGTTGCCGGATATTATAGGGCCAAGTCCCTCCATCACTCTTGATAAGGTCAATACATAAAAATATGTTACCTTTATTGCCTTATATTGTCAAGAAAAACCCCCTTGCCAAAGGCCTTCCAACCTATACATATCAAATGTACTTGGTTATAGGTAAAACCTAGAACAAAGGGGGTGAAATTCTATATGGTATTTTGCTTATATTTTTATGATGTCTCAGTATAAGCCTATAGTTTGGTATAAGTCTTTAATATATTTTTGTTTGAACTTATACTAACGGCTTAGTTTTTATATCCTTCGGCTTACGTGGATATAACTTAGGTGTTACGCCTGTTTTCTTAATATAAATAATCGCCCGTTTATCTGTAAGTGTCGGTAACTGAACCGGTTTAACCTGTTCAATATTGCCTTTTAAGATTGTAAGTGCTTTCGCTGCTTCATTGATTTCGTCTTCATAAGCAGCTCCTTTTAAAGCCACCATATAACCGTTTTGCTTCACATATGGCAACGCCCATTCGAGTAGCACCGGCAATCGTGCTACCGCACGACTTGTCACCAAATCATAGGCTTCACGATGCCTGTCATCATGGCTCATATCTTCAGCTCGACCATGTAAAGTCGTTACTTTACTCAAATCCAACTCTGAAATAACCGCACTCAAAAAATTAAGTCTTTTTTGCAAAGAATCAAATAAGACGATTTCTAAATCCGGTCTCATGATAGCAAGCGGTATACCGGGAAAACCGGCACCGGTTCCCAAATCAAGCAATTTAGCGCCTTGCTTGAATATATGAGCATCATCATCCAACGCAGTCAAAGAATCTACGAAATGCTTTACCGCAACTTCATGCGGATCCGTAATGGCCGTCAAATTCAACTGCTTATTTGTTTCAATGAGCATTTCATAATACGCAGTAAACTGAGCCAATTGATTGGTTGTAACCGTAAAACCGGCTGCCTTTAATTGAATCGCCAAATTATCGGTAAAGTTCATAGGACCTCCTACTTTTGCTGTTCACGACGATATTGTTCCAATTGAATTAATAAAACAGACACATCCGCCGGCGATACACCGGAAATACGGCTGGCTTGACCGATAGAATGGGGCTTAATTGCATTTAATTTTTGCTTGGCTTCCAAGGAAATACCTTTCATGGAATCATAATCCCAATCAGCCGGGATAATCTTTTCTTCAAGCTTTCTGACTTTTTCGACCTGTTCCATCTGCTTTTTAACATAGCCTTCATAGGTAATCATGATGTCAATTTCTTCTTCCACATCAGGGCTATAACGTTTTAAATCAAAAGCTTCGGCTACATCACCGTAACTTAATTCATTACGTTTTACCAAATCATAAGCTGTCATACCGGTTTTAATATGAGCTGTCCCCATAGATTCGAGCATAGCTTGTACTTCTTTAGTCGGGTTAATATTCTTAGCCCGTAAAGCCGCTACGCCTTCTTCAATCAAAGCTTTTTTATTCAAGAAACGTTGATAACGTTCATCTGATACCAGACCGATTTCACGACCTTTTTCAGTCAAACGAAGATCCGCATTATCCTGACGTAAGAGCAAACGATATTCGCTGCGACTCGTCATCATGCGATATGGTTCCTTAGTCCCTTTCGTTACCAAATCATCGATTAATACACCGATATAAGCTTCAGATCGAGACAAAATAAACGGATCCTTGCCCTGTAAATACAAAGCTGCATTAATACCGGCCATAAGACCTTGAGCGGCCGCTTCTTCATAACCGGAAGTACCGTTAGCCTGACCGGCAGAATATAAACCTTTAATATGTTTTACTTGAAGAGCCGGTGTTAATTGCAACGGATTTAAGCAGTCATATTCAATCGCATAAGCAGGACGCATGATTTCAACATTTTCAAGACCGGGAATGGTGCGCAAGAATTTATACTGCACATCAATCGGTAAACTGGTACTCATACCCTGTACATACATTTCATTAGTATGATTACCTTCCGGTTCTACAAAAAGCTGATGGCGATTTTTATCGCTGAATCGAACTACCTTATCTTCAATAGACGGACAATAACGAGGACCTGTACCTTCGATAATACCGGTATACATCGGCGCACGGTTCAAATTACCGCGAATAATATCATGTGTTTCTTCCGTCGTATAAGTTAACCAGCAAATTTGTTCATTGCGATTTGTCCAATCGGACATAAAGGAAAAGGCACGATATTTACCGTCACCCGGCTGTTCCGTCATATGATCCAAAGTAAGACTGCGTTTGTCGACACGAGCCGGAGTCCCCGTTTTAAAACGCATTAATTCAATACCGTTTTTACGAAGTGAATCCGATAATAATTCAGCTGTACGCTGACCGTTAGGTCCACCGGTATAGGTCAATTCACCGGTAATAATTTTACCTTTCAAATAAGTGCCGGTACAAAGAATGATGACTTTCGCTTCATACACTTCACCGAGTTCACTTAAAATACCCTTTACTTCACCGTCTTCAATGAGAAGTTCATTGACCATCATCTGCTTTACATTAAGATTATCCGTATTTTCAAGCGTTTCTTTCATCAAGCGCTGATAGGCCACTTTATCCGATTGAGCACGCAAAGAATGCACCGCCGGGCCTTTACCCATATTGAGCATACGCATCTGAATCGCTGTAGCATCTGCATTAATGGCCATCTGACCGCCTAAAGCATCCAATTCATACACCAAATGGCTTTTACCCGGACCGCCTACAGCCGGATTACAAGGCATCAACGCAATATTATCTAAATTAAGAGTTGCCATAAGTGTCCGTTGACCCATACGAGCTGTGGCCAACGCAGCTTCACAACCGGCATGACCGCCACCGATGACAATGACGTCATAGGTATCTACTGTATACATACTATCTCCTATCCCTCTCTCGAGGCTACTTTTAGTAAATCATGTCAGACCTCATTCGAGATCATTAATTTATTCACCTATTTTAACAAATATATTCTTCCGGATACATGTTATTATTCAAATTAATTATTTGCCTAAGCAAAAACGACTGAATAATTCATCTACCATAGATTCACGCAAACTGTCCCCCGTAATATCTCCCAGTTGCTCCCAGGCACTGCGCACATCGGTTACTACAAAATCTACCGGCAAACCGGCTTCAATATTATTTAACGACTGCTCAATTTGAGATTTTGCCTGTTCCATTAACGTAATGTGACGCACATTGCTAAGCATAGCAGATGATTCGTTTTGAACTGTACCTCCATACACTAATTCTTTAACCGCATCGGCTAAAACATCCATACCTTCACCGTTAGCGGCACTGATTGGGGCAATAGCGGCAAATTGACCGTACGCTTTTATTGTATCGGCCGTAATGACCGCCCCTTTATCGGCTTTATTTAAGAATACGATGGTATTCTTATGAGAGGCTTCGCGTAAAATCGCTTCTTCCTCAGCATTAATCGGTTCCGACGCATCAATCACGCACACTACGATTTGAGCTTTTTCCAAATAATCTTTGGCCCGATCTACCCCGAGTTTTTCTACAATATCATCAGTCTCACGAATACCGGCCGTATCAATCAAGCGAACCGGAATTCCTTCAATGGTAATTGCTTCTTCGATGCTGTCACGAGTTGTTCCCGGAATATCCGTAACAATGGCACGGTTTTCACGTAAAAGAGCGTTCATTAAACTGGATTTACCCGCATTAGGGCGTCCTACAATAGCCGTCATAATACCGTCACGCAATAAACGACCGCGGTTTGCCGTAGCCAATAATTTATTAATGTTGTCTAAAATCGGCTGCAATCTGTCAGCCGTTTCTTCCATGGTAAGTTCTTCAATATCTTCTTCCGGATAATCAATGGCCACTTCCAAGTGCGAAATTAATTCAATTAACTGCTCTCTGATGGCACGAATCATGCCGGCCAAAGTACCGTCCAGCTGTTTCACCGCCACCGCCAAAGACTGTTCCGATTTTGCCTCTATAATATCTATAACAGCTTCCGCCTGAGTAAGGTCGATACGACCGTTCAAAAACGCCCGTTTTGTAAATTCTCCCGGCTCGGCCAAGCGAGCCCCCTGACGAAGCAATACTTTCAAAATTTCACGTACCACGATAATCCCGCCGTGGCACTGTACTTCAATGACATCCTCGGCCGTGAAAGACTGAGGACCTCTCATAATTAAAACAAGCACCTCATCCAAGATTTCATCTTGTTTCTGAGGATCTATAATATGACCATACTGAATGGTTCGATTCGGCCGTTTTTCTAAAGGTACGGTTCCCTTCGCTTTGAAAACAGAATTTACTATTTCAAAACAACGAGTGCCACTGACGCGAATAATGCCAACCCCGCCGATGCCGGGTGGCGTCGCAATGGCAGCAATCGTATCTTCTGTGTACATGGTGTTCTCCCTTGTGTAAAAATAAAACCCGATCAATAGATCGGGTTTTATGACTCGCACATAGCTTATCGTTTATAAGCAATGACTACGTGACGATACGGTTCTTCACCTTCACTATCAGTCACAATATGTACTTCGTTTTGGAGCGTTAAATGAATAATTTTACGCTCAAATGCACTCATAGGTTCCAAGGAAATCTTTTGACGATTACGTTTTACTTTAGAGGCAAGACGTTTTGCCAAATTAACCAAGGTTTCTTCACGACGGGAACGGTAATTCTCCACATCCACTACGATATGGCAATGGCCTGCTACTTCTTTATTAGCCACCAAATTCGTTAAATATTGAATGGCATCCAAGGTCTGACCGTGTTTACCGATTAAAATACCTAACTCTTCACCATGAATCTGGAATGTGATTTTTTCCGCCGTCATCATTTTTTCGATTTGAACAGATAAGCCCATTTTGCTAAACATATCCTGCAAGAACTGTTTACCTTTATCGGCAATTTCTATCTGTTCTTCTTTGGAAACAGGTTCACGCTGTGATTTTACAGCTGCCGCAGCCGTTGCTACTGCATCTTTAACGGTTTCTTTAGCATCAGCTGCCGTATCCGCTACATTTTCTTTCACATCGTCTGCCACATCTTGAGCCTGTTCTTTAACTTTAGCAAATTTATCTTTAGCTGCTTCAGCCATTTCATCGGCTTTGTCTTTAACTTCACCGAATTTTTGCTGAGCGGCTTCAGCGGCTTCACCTAAGTGTTGCTGTGCTAAATCAGCCACTTCACCGGCTTTTTGTTGTCCCGCTTCCGCAACTTCATTGAATTTCTGCTGAGCTATTTCAGCCGCTTCCATAGCTGTACTCTTCGCATCAGCTACTTTTTCCTGCACAAATTCAGATGCTTCGGCTACTGCCGTTTTTGCTTCCGCCACTTTATTCTGCGCTGCTTCTTGTACATCGGCAGCCGCTTTTTCAGCCGCAAAGGCAACTTTTTCAGTTAACGGAGCTTCTTCAAAATATAAACGCACTAACGCATCGCGACGTCCGATACCCAAGAAACCGCTGGAAGGTTGTTCCAATACTTTTGTATCAGTCACAACTTTACCGTCAGCTTTAAGCTGTTCGGTGCCTTTGGCTACGGCGTCAGCAATGGTTCTTGCTGAAACTTCAATATAATCCATAATTAAGCCTCCTTATTATCGTTGCGATAGATAAAGAATTGCTGAATCATTTGGAATACGTTTGATACAACCCAGTAAATAACCAAACCGCTTGGGAAATTCAAGCTGATGTAGCCAATGAATAAAGGCATGAAAATCTGCATTACCTTCTGTTGGCCACCCGGCGTATCCTGTGCAGTTTGTTTGCTCATTACAAATGTAGAAAGAGCACTTAAAACAGGTAAAATATACAAATGATCCGCTTCACCTAAGCTTGGCAACCATAAAAAGCTTTCATGAGCAGGATCGTATGGATAACCTTGCAAGGCATAGAAAATAGCAATCAAGAATGGCATCTGTACCAATAAAGGTAAACATCCGGACAACGGATTAACGCCCAATTCTTTATACATCTTAGCAATTTCCTGTTGCGCACGCTGTGGATCATTCTTATATTTATTCTGAATTTCTTTCATCTTAGGCTGCAATTTCTGCATGCCCTTCATCGATTTGACCTGTTTAGCCGTCAATGGCGCAAGGATTGCTTTAATCTCAATGGTCATAATGATAATCGCTATACCATAGCTTGGGAACCCTAATGCTTCTGTAAAATTATAGCAATACGTAAGCAAGGTCCGCATAAAATCAACTAATACCTGAAAAATTTCCATTAGTTTGCTCCTATACGAGTATTAATGACGAATACAAATGGCCTTTGCGTGTCCATATATGTTATGGTATGGTCTATATTTCATCCATACAGACACTTTGACATTTCCAAATTTGTGTTATTAAGGAACCGGATCATAGCCGCCCGGATTAAACGGATGACAACGTAAAATTCGTCGAATTCCTAAATAACTGCCTTTAAAAGGTCCATATTTGCGTAATGCTTCCAAGGTATACGTCGAACATGAGGGATAAAATCGACAGGTTTTAGGCTTTAATGGAGAAATTCCATAGCGATAAAATTGTACCAAGCCGATGAATACCGCATTCAACAGTTTGGTTAAAAAAGTCAGACAGCGCTTCATGGATAGACCTCTTTCTAAGCTTCATTACTCTTAAGTAATTTGCTTTTTTTGAAAAGATACATCATTTCCTTGCACGCCTGGTCGTACGTCGCACTCGCCATGCGAGCCCGTCCTACAACTACAATAGCGTATCCTTCTCGAATAGCATGCTGATTGAGACGATAGACTTCTTTCATAAGCCGCCTGGCTCGATTGCGCTCTACTGCGCCGCCTACCTTTTTACCGGTTACAAAACCGATGCGGGTAGCCTGCTTGGCTACCGGCATACGGTAAACAACACAAAGACGACCTACTTCATAATTGCCATGTTTATAGACAAGGCGATATTCACTGTTTTTACGAATTCTTCGTTCCTTATCTAAGTTAAATGTCAATTCACTCATATCATCATCCCATGCCATTATGAATAGAAAAACTTGGCAGCAGCGCCAAGTTTTTTCTCCTGCCTAAAAGCTATTATATTATGCAGATAATTTCTTTCTGCCTTTAGCACGACGTCTTTTCAAAACAAGACGACCGCCAATAGTCTTCATACGTTCACGGAAACCATGAGTACGTTTTCTCCAAAGCGTATTTGGCTGATATGTACGTTTCATGTATAAAACACCTCCTCGAGATTGGTCTTGTAATTACTTATACCATAACAGCATAATTATAAATATAAAGACCTATAATGTCAATACTCACTCGATAGATTCAATCATTATTACCTATATTCTGTGGATATATATTATATACATTATACTTTAACTGATGAAATAAAGATATCCACAACTACGATGACAATTTTCTACATTTCTGATAAAATATAAGAGATGAAATATAAAAGGAATATCATATTGTGACTATTAAAATTAGGTTATCAACAAGATATACACAACTTATGCACTACTTATCCACAGCGGAGGCGATAACAGTATAAAGTCAGTGTATATCAGCTGTTCTAACCTATTTATTTTTTCTCTTTTTTAGAAAAATCAAGACTTATACACAGGTTGGGTATTTTTAGTTATTCACAGTATGACAACCCTGGGAAGGAAATGGTATGTCAAACATCAATCTTAATGATTTTTGGAATAAAGTACGCGAAGACATTGAAGCCACACTGCCGAAAGAGATCTTGGAAAGCACGATTATCCGCTTGCTCCCGTTAACATTGGACGAAATCAGCAAAACACTTACGTTAACTACGATGCAAACATATATCAGAGATTTTATTGAAAACGAACCAACGATAAAAAATGCTTTTCAAAATTCGGTAAATAATGTTTGGCAGCGTTTATCCAAAAGTAATTCTCCTCTTACAATTATTATTACAACGGTAGGTGAAAAAGAACCGGCTGTCCTCAATGCGGAGGATAAACCGACAATTACGCCGACGGAACCTGAAACACCGACGTCTTCAAATTATCCGGTAAACTATGACGATGTGCAAATTGCCATAAGCGCACCTACTCAATTGAGTAATGAATCCGGTTATGATATGAACGATTATGACAGCGTTCCTTATGAAACAGCAGCTCATGCCAATGAAACGGCAACACATGCACCAAACTATAACAATTATGAGCAAATAGCCAATCAATACGGTTTACCGCCGGTTACAGCGACACCACCGCAAACACCGCTACATACACCGACTTACGATGAACCGATTGTAGTGGATTCAATTCACAAAAATGAAAGTGCTAAATCAGGCCCGTTTATCCCAAGTACGTCACCAATGGAATCAGACAGTTTATTTCCTCCGAACAGCGGAGTTTCGGAACAGGATACCATGCAGGCCAACAGCAGTCAAACGACCTTATATAAAAATAATGAGTCTATCTTAAAATTAAATCCCGATTATACATTTGCAACCTTTATTGCCGGCGGTTCCAGCCAAATGGCCTATGTGGCGGCTCAAAATATTGCTGAAAATCCGGCTAATCGTTATAATCCGTTCTTTATTTACGGTAAATCGGGACTGGGGAAAACACATTTGATGCATGCTATCGGCAATGAAATTCATCGTCGTTATCCGCATCTGCAAATCATGTGTATTACGAGCGAAAATTTTCTTAACCTTTTTGTTCAATCCATTCGTTACGGTCAGACTAATATGGATATTTTCCGCAGCACATTCCGTAAAGTCGACGTTCTCTTGATTGATGACATTCAGTTTATTCAAGAAAAACGCTATGCCGGCACTCAAATGGAGTTTTTCCATACATTTAATGCCTTAACGGACAGTAAAAAACAAATTGTCCTTACCAGTGATGTATTGCCGCAGGATATGGAACAAATGGAAGATCGCTTGCGTACACGATTCAGCTCGGGCCTCGTGGTTACCATCGATCCGCCAAACTCGGAAACATTGGAAGCGATTACCCGATCTTATGTAGATAAACAACGTGAATTATTGCCTAATCTGAATATTCCGAATGAAGTCATTCGCTTTTTCGGCAATACCTATTACAATCGCAGCGTCCGTGATTTGCAAGGCGCTCTTACCAAATTGATTACGGCAGCCGAATTGGATAATAAATTGGATCAAATTACCGTAGAATATACACGGTATATTTTGCGTGATTTAATTCCGGAAAGTAAAAAATCGGTATTATCCGTTGCTTATATTCAAGATTTTATTTCCGACTATTTCAAAATTAAGAAAGAATTTTTAGTCGGTCAAAAACGTAATAAGCAATACGCACATCCTCGCCAAATTGCCATGTATCTGTGTCGTGAGCTCATTAACGAAAGTTTTCCACAAATTTCACAAGCTTTCGGTAAAAAGGATCACACTACGGCACTCCATGCATACAATAAAATCGGTGAAGATTTAGCTAAAAACTCTGATTTAAAGCGAACTATCGATGATATTATCAGCAAAATCAACGAACAAACCTAAGTAATCAAGGATGTGTATAACTCTGTGGACAAGTTGTGTATAATTTGTGATTAATTGACCACTTATTGACAATCACAGAATCAAAAGTTCATAAGTGGATAACTTTTTCTCGTTATTCACAAACTTATGCTCATGTGGAAAACCTATTCATTTTGCGACTTTTTACTACTTATCCACTTATACACCGCCCCTACTACTAAGACTACTAATAATTAAAAACTTAATCACATCCGTAATAGTAAAGGAGACACAGCATGAAAATTCAGTTTTCAAAAGATACGTTGCAAAAAGCAATTAATGCTTTAGCAAAAGTAAGTCAAAACAAAACCAGTTCCAATTTACCGGGTGCTATATATATAACAACTAAAAACGGTAAAGTAGAAATGCAGGCCAATGACTATGAAATCGGTATACGCATTACTATTGATGCCAATATTATCGAAGAAGGTACGATTGTATTAAGCACTCGTTATTTCCAAGAATGGGTTCGCAAAACACCGACCGATACCATTACATTAGAATCCAATGCGGAAACAAAACAATTATTGTTAAGTTCTGAAAGCTCTCAATTTAATCTCATTACTATGAATCCGGATGATTTCAATTTAGTAGAACAAATTCAAGATGAAAATCATATTGATGTTGACGGCGAACAATTTAAACAAATGATTGATTTAACAAACTATGCAGCAGCCAGTGAAGAAGATCGTCCGATTTTTACAGGTACTTTATTGGAAGGTGAAGATAAAAATTTAACTATGGTAGCTACCGATACACATCGTATGGCCGTTAAGAAAATTACCTTAGATACACCTATGCCGGTAGCTATGCGTATTTTGATTCCTACTAAAACATTGGCCGAAGTATCCCGTTTATTGCCAACCGATCAACCGACTGTAGTGCGCATTATTTGGAATCGCACGAATGTAGTATTCTTATTTGATACGATCTATTTATTCTCCCGTTTGATTGAAGGCCAGTATCCTGATTATGAAAAAGTAATTCCGTCTCAATTTGATTCCAGCGCGATTTTAAACTGCCGTGATTTTGCCGGTGCCGTAGATCGTGTATCTTTATTGGCTAAAGATGCAAGCTACAATTTTATTCGCTACGATTGGGATGAAAAAGAAGTAACTTTATCAACTCAAAATGCTGAAATCGGTATGGCTAAAGAAGAAGTTCTTTGTGAATTTAAAGGGACACCATTTACCATTTCCTTTAACGGACGTTACATCGGTGATATTTTGCGTCACAGCAGCGGCGACAGAATTCATTTATACTTAAAACAAAACGGACCGGTTGTTATTCGTCAGGATGACAATCCGAATTACACTTATGTAGTTACACCGGTTCGTACGAACTAATAAATACATAGAGCAGGTTGAGTTTACCGCGGTAGCGGTAAACTGTAAGCAGCTTTATTATATTAATAGTTGCGAATTGAACATCACAGCGTGTGAGGAGGCAATTATGAATACAAAAGAACCGATTCAAGTAGAAATTTACACACCGTACATTAAATTGGATCAATTATTAAAATTTGAACAAATTATCGGTACCGGCGGTCAGATTAAATTCTTACTTGATGATGAAAAAATTAAAGTAAATGGCGAAATTTGCCATGAAAAACGTAAAAAAATCTACCCCGATGATGTAATCGAAATACAGGGCATCGGTACCTTACTCGTTGTTAAAGAGGAGGCCGGCGAGTGAACATTCACTCCTTGGAACTCGTTAATTTCAGAAATTACGAGCATGCCAATTGGATCTTTCCGCCGCATATTATTGTGCTTTACGGACCGAACGGGGTGGGCAAAAGCAATTTATTGGAATCGCTGTATGTAAGCACCATCGGTCGCAGTTTTCGTACCAATGATACTCAGGATTTATTGCAGTTTGGTGCTGCCGAGGCGGGAATCATTGTGGAATTTACGAAACGTGACACCCGTCATAAAATCAATTTAAAACTCAGCGGTAAGGAAAAAAAAGATATCCGACTTAACGGTAACCGTATTCTACAAAAAGAATTAGTAGGTACTTTAAATACGGTGTTGTTCAGCCCGGAAGATTTGCAACTTATCAAGGGCAGTCCGGCGTTGCGACGTCGTTTCTTAGATATTGAAATTTCACAGACCAGTGCTTTATATTATCAGCAATTGCGTTTATATAATAAGATTTTGCAACAACGTAATAAAGTGTTAAAGGATTCTTACGGGCAACGGAATATTTCTTTGGCCGAATGGGATACGCAGTTGGCGGAAACCGGTTCTTTTATCATAAAAAAGCGGCTTGATAGTTTACGTAAAATTAATTTATTGTTGGATTTAATGAATCGTAAACTTACTGGCGGTAAGGAAAATTTAAAACTTACATATGAGCAATATCAAATAACAAACGGATTTTTAACGGAGCCGAAGGCTTTTTATGATCAATTGCAATCAAATCTTTCGGCAGACAGGCATCGTATGAGTACGTCATTCGGACCGCATCGCGATGATTTGGGATTTTTCTCCGGGGCCATGGATTTAAAACGATTCGGTTCACAGGGGCAGCAACGAACGGCTATTTTATCACTTAAACTTAGTGAATTGGAATATATTAAGTCGGAAGTGGGCGAATATCCTATATTGTTATTGGATGATGTGCTCAGTGAACTGGATAAAGAACGACGGCAAAATTTGTTGCAATTTATACATAAGAAAATTCAAACATTTATTACTACGACTGATTTGGAAGATGTAAAACAGTTGAGTGATGTGGCATTGATTGATTGTGAAAGGCGGTGATTACATGATGAGCGAAATGTTTGAACCTAAAAACGAATTTCAAACCGGAGACTCATCGGCTAAGACTGTTAAAGCTGTTGCCGGTTCGATAAAACCGGTAAAAACAGAAGCTGATGATACTGCCTTGGAAGATAGTTCAATACGTTATATTGAAGGTCTTTTAGATTCTAAGCGTACGCCGGGGCCAATCGATTATAAGCCTGATTCCTATGTACGACAATATGATTCACATATTAATAGCAAGTATAAGCCATTTAAAGTGTTTAAACAAATCGCCGTCATGCATCTTTACCATCATTGGCCAAAAGTTGCAGGTGCTGTATTAAGCAAACAGACGAAACTTCTTGAAATTCAGCCGCCGATTATTAAAGTGGCGGCTATGACATCGCCTTGTTTACAACAACTTCAGATGATGAAACGTCAGCTGTTGAAGAAGATTAATGATTTTTACGGTTCCGAGCTCATAACGGACCTGGAATGCACCATGTATCAGCAAAGTTATTTAAAAGCTATTCAGCCGGCCGGCGGTGAAATGGATTCGGCAAGCAGCAGTTTACAAAAAGGGGATACCTCAGCTTATATAGGCAAGGCAAAACACACTGATTCTTATGAGCGAGTATTGATAAATTTTAAGGCCATTCCTCTGCCGGCTGATGCGTTGGCTCAAATTGAAGCTTCCTTGGCGACTATACATAACGAAGAGCTTCGTAATGAACTGCGGGATGTGCAAATTAAACAGTACAAGAAGACTATATACTTAAAAGAGCATGGCTATCATACTTGTGAGCGCTGTGAAAACCTTGTTAAAAAGGAAGAAATACTTTGCTCTTCTTGTAAATTAAAAGAGCAAGAGCATAAGGCATTTTTATATCGACAGCATATTAATCGTATTAAAGATATATTAATGCAGGAGCCGTTTGCCGTGTATGAGGAAGTACGTCAGTATGTGCCGCAGTGTTCTATGGAGGATTATCAACTGGCTCATCGTGAATGTATATATTTTTTCAGAAATCGTGTAGTTCGCGAAGAGTCCAATGAGAACTATGATATATATATGCTGTTAATGCTGATTACTCATAAAAAATCAGACCAATTAAAACCGGAATTTATACGAAATTCGGTTTTAAAAATGCGGGCTCAATATGAGAAGGCTAAACAGGCTTATAACTTACAAAAAAATTGAAATATAGAGAAAGTGATGGTAAGATTTATGTTCGTTCATTTATCGGACACGTATAGCGTGTCTATTGAAGATATCGTGGCAATCGTTCAGGATATACCGCTCTTAAAAGGTCGACGCCGACGCAATAAACAGTGGCAAAATAAGGATGTTATTCATGTATTTCCGGATGAACCGATTGAAAGCTACTTAGTTACGGTAGATACTGTGTATGGCTTAAGTATGTCAATTTCCGGTGTAGGCCGCCGTTTACAGCGTGCCGCCATGGGGATTCCTGTAAACTTATACACAAAACGATAAAAATAGAGTATAATTAAGGATAATTGTTTTATAAAGCGAAATCCCAAAAGATATAGTTTATTACTGAAATTAGGGAGGATATGGAATGGCAGAACAGAATTACAGTGCCGATAATATACAAGTCTTAGAAGGCTTGGAAGCGGTACGTCGCCGCCCGGGGATGTACATAGGGAGTACATCGTCTAAAGGGTTGCACCATTTAGTATACGAAGTTGTTGATAACAGTGTGGACGAAGCCTTAGCCGGTTATTGTACTCATATTGAAGTCAGCATTAATGAAGATAATAGTATTACCGTTATCGACGATGGTCGAGGTATTCCTACAGGCATGCATGAAACCGGTGTGCCGGCTGTTGAATTGGTTTTGACCAAGTTACATGCAGGCGGTAAATTCGGCGGTGGCGGCTACAAAGTATCCGGCGGTTTGCACGGCGTAGGTATTTCCGTAGTTAACGCTTTGAGTGAATGGACTGTTGTCAAAGTTCGCCAAGATGGTAAAGAGCAGGAAATCAGCTTTGAACGCGGTCATTTACGGACACCGTTAAAAGTAATCGGCAGTGCCAATGACACCGGTACAACGGTTATTTTCAAACCGGATGCTGAAATTTTTGAAACCACTGTATTTGAATTCAATGTATTATGTACTCGTTTACAGGAATTGGCTTTCTTAAATAAAGGTTTACGCATTACCCTTACGGATAAACGTCCGGAAGAAGATGTGGTGGAAAGTTTCATGTACGAAGGCGGTATCGTATCCTTCGTTGAATTCTTGAATGAAAATAAAGATCTCGTAAACCCTACTATTATCGATGTGGAAAATACCCGTGATGATGTAGTCGTTGATGTAGCTTTCCAATACAATGACAGCTACAGTGAAAATTTATTGTCTTTCGTTAATAATATCAATACGATTGACGGCGGTACTCATTTAAGCGGTTTCCGCAGTGCTTTGACTCGTACCTTAAATGATTACGGTCGTAAAGCAGGTCTTATTAAAGATAATGAAAGTAATTTATCCGGTGATGACGTGCGTGAAGGTTTAACTGCCGTTATCAGCGTTAAAGTATTGGATCCGCAGTTTGAAGGCCAGACAAAGGCAAAACTCGGCAACAGTGAAGTTAAAGGTATTACCGATACTGTTGTATCGGAAGGTCTAAAGACATTCCTTGAAGAACATCCGGCTGAAGCTAAACGAATTATTGATAAGGCAACTACGGCTAATCGTGCTCGTGAAGCAGCTCGTAAAGCTCGTGAATTGACTCGTCGTAAAAATGCGCTTGAAGTCAGCTCGTTACCGGGTAAATTGGCAGATTGCTCTGAAAAAGATCCTTTGATGACTGAAATTTATCTTGTCGAAGGTGACTCGGCGGGCGGTAGTGCCAAACAGGGCCGTGACCGTCGTTATCAAGCTATTTTACCGTTGCGCGGTAAGATTTTGAACGTAGAAAAAGCACGTTTGGATAAGATTTTGGCCAATAATGAAATTCGCTCCATGATTACCGCTTTCGGTACCGGTATTGGCGAAGATTTTGATCTCGATAAGAGTCGTTACCATAAAATTATTATCATGACCGATGCGGACGTAGACGGCGCCCACATTCGTACGCTTTTATTAACCTTCTTCTATCGTTATATGAAACCGCTCATCGAAGAAGGACGCGTATATATTGCGCAGCCGCCATTGTACCAAATCAAAAAAGGCAAAGGTCATTGGTATGTATATAGTGATGCGGAAATGGCCGCTAAGCTGGATGAAATCGGTCGCGACAATATTACGATTCAGCGTTACAAAGGTTTAGGTGAAATGAATCCGGAACAGCTTTGGGAAACAACCATGAATCCGGAAAATCGTACTATATTGCAGGTAAGTTTGGAAGATTCCATTGAGGCCGATAAGATCTTTAGCGTACTCATGGGGGATAAGGTAGAACCGCGTCGCAAATTTATTGAAGATAATGCTAAATTAGTTCGTAATTTAGACTTGTAGGGTGGGAGGATAGTGTATGAGTGATGCAGCGAATACTAAATTAAAAAGAAGTTTGAAATCGCGCCACATGAATATGATTGCCTTGGGCGGTTCCATAGGGACAGGCCTCTTTGTAGCGGGCGGTGAAGTAGTCAGCACCGCCGGCCCGGGCGGCGCTTTGGTAGCCTATGGTTTTATCGGTATTATGGTTTATTTCTTGATGACCAGTTTAGGTGAAATGGCTACCTATTTACCAGTACCGGGTTCATTCGGTACCTATGCATCCCGTTATGTGGATCCGGCTTTCGGTTTTGCATTGGGATGGAACTATTGGTTTAACTGGGCGATTACTTTGGCGGCTGAACTCGTAGCCGGTGCCTTGATTATGAAATACTGGTTTCCGGAAATTCCGGCTATTGTATGGTCAGCCTTGTTCTTGACGGCTTTATTCTTGATGAATTATTTATCGACTCGTTCCTTCGGGGAAAGTGAATACTTCTTCTCCAGTATGAAGGTTATTACCGTTTTCGTGTTTTTATTTGTAGGCACTATGCTTATTTTAGGCATTGGCGGTACTTCTCCGGGCTTTGAAAACTGGACACGCGGTGAAGCTCCGTTCGTAGGTGGGTTCGGTTCTATTATGGCTATTTTCATGGTAGCCGGTTTCTCCTTCCAAGGTACGGAATTAATCGGTGTTGCCGCCGGCGAATCGGAGGATCCTGAGAAAAATATACCAAAAGCGATTCATTCCATTTTCTGGCGTATTTTATTGTTCTATATCGGTGCTTTCGTAGTTATCGGTTTCTTGATTCCTTACGACGATCCTAATTTATTGAATTCCAGTGTTGAAAATGTAGCTATCAGTCCATTCACTTTGGTACTTGATCGTTTCGGATTTGCTTTTGCGGCCAGCTTCATCAATGCAATTATTTTAACGGCCGTATTATCTGCCGGTAACTCCGGTCTCTATGCATCTACCCGTATGCTGTATGCTATGGCTAAAGCAGGTGATGCACCTAAGATCTTTACTAAATTAAATTCTCGCGGTGTGCCGGTACCGGCTTTATTGGCTACGGCAGCTTTCGGTGTATTTGCTTTCTTAACTTCTTTGATTGGTGAAGGTACGGCATACAACTGGTTGATTAATATCAGTGGTATGAGTGGTTTTATTGCATGGCTTGGTATTGCCATCGCTCATTACCGTTTCCGTCGTGCATTCCATGCACAGGGCAAAAGCTTGGATGCCATTCCGTTTAAAGCTTTGTTCTATCCGTTTGGTCCTATTTTTGCTACTATTTTATGTCTTATCATTATTGCCGGTCAGAACTATACAGCTTTTACGGGCGATACGATTGACTGGTACGGTGCCAGCGTAGCTTATATCGGTATTCCGGTATTCTTGTTGGTATATGCGGCCTATAAGAGCAAATATAAAACTCACGTTATTCCGTTAAAAGAAGTTAATTTGGATCGCGATTACGAAAAATAATTCGCTAAGTTCTTAATTTTTTTGAATTTCTAAAAATTTTTAAAACTATCGATATGGTCATAAATACTTATAATAGAGCTGTTTCTAGGGATATATGCATCATTCGTTGAACGAAAATTTTAAATTAAATTGAAAAATTTAAAAGTAGTTCTTGACTTGAAGTTAACTTCAAGATCTATAATGAGTTCTGTAATCACCGCTGATGACGACATAAAGTCAGTCACAGTGAGGATTACGGAACTTTTTTTGTTTATAACCGATTGTTAGTAAGTCGTATTTATACAGTTTTTGAAAATCTTAAGTTGGATAACAAGTATGATATACGGATTATATATATGGTGTTTGGAAAGGAAGAAATTATGAACTTATTAAGCAAAGTAAACAGCCCTAAAGATATTAAAGGTATGAGCATTGATGAATTAAAAACATTGGCTCAAGAAATTCGTGAAGTATTGATTACTCGTGTGAGTGAAACCGGTGGACATATGGCTCCGAATCTTGGTCTTGTAGAAGCTACTTTGGCCCTTCATTACGTATTTGATTCTCCGAAAGATAAATTCGTATTTGACGTATCCCATCAGTCCTACATTCACAAAATTTTGACCGGTCGTAAAGAAGGTTTTACCGACCCTGCTTCTTACAGTAAATATTCCGGTTATACCAACCCGAATGAAAGTGAACATGACTTCTTCACTGTAGGTCATACTTCTACTTCTGTAAGTTTGGCATCCGGTATGGCTAAAGCTCGTGACCTTAAAGGTGAAGACGGCAATGTAATCGCTATCATCGGTGACGGCTCCATGTCCGGCGGCGAAGCGTTGGAAGGCCTTAATGTAAGTGCTACTTTGGGCAGCAATTTCATCGTGTTGTTCAATGACAACGATATGTCCATTGCTCCGAACGAAGGCGGTTTCTACGCACACTTCAAAGCATTGCGTGACAGCAAAGGCAAAGCTGAAAACAACTTCTTCAAAGCTATGGGTCTTGACTATGTATTCGTAGAAGACGGTCATGATTTGGAATCTTTAATTGAAACTTTCAAAGCAGTTAAAGATATTGATCATCCGATTGTAATCCATATGGTAACTGTTAAAGGTAAAGGTTTACCGGAAGCAGAAGCTGATAAAGAAACTTATCACTACATTATGGGCAAACATTTTGATGTGGATGCGTACATGAAAGAAGAATATTTTGATGACATCATCGCTACTCATTTACTCGAAAAAATGAAGCAAGATCCGAAAGTAGTCGGTTTAACAGCCGGTGTACCTAACATTGGCGGTTTTAATCCCGAACGTCGTGCTCAGGCCGGTAAACAATTTGTTGACGTAGGTATTGCGGAAGAACATATGGTGGCTATGGCTGCCGGTATTGCTAAAAATGGCGGTAAACCGGTTATCCTTGATGCGGCTACTTTCTTACAACGTACTTATGACCAATTGACTCAGGATATGGCTTTAAATAACAATGCCGTTACAATTTTATCCTTCCCATTGGGTGGCGGTATTTCTCAAATGGATGCTACTCACTCCAGTGCGTTTGATATGGCTATGATGAATACGATTCCAAACCTTCGCGTATTATCGCCGGCTACTAAAGAAGAATTATTGGCTATGCTTAACTGCTCTTTGGATCAAAGCGACTTCCCTGTAATGATTCGTGTACCGGGTGGTAAAGTTCAGACTTATGAAGCCGGCAGCGCATTTAACGGTGATTTGAGCAATCAGGTAACTGTTAAAGGCAATACGGTAGTTCTCTTGGGCTTAGGTGCCTTCTATGATTTGGCATTACGTACTAAAGACGCTTTAAAGGCTGAATTAGGCATTGATGCTACTGTTGTAAATCCTCGTTTATCCTCTGAAGTGAATGCTGATGTATTGGAAAGCTTAAAAGCTGATCACAGCCTCGTTATTACTTTGGAAGATGGTGTATTGGACGGCGGTTTCGGTGAAAAAGTATCCCGTTTCTACGGTTTAGCTGATATGAAAGTATTGAACATCGGTATGAAAAAAGAAGTAAATGACCGTGTTCCTATGGATGAATTGGTGGCTCGTTACCACTTATCCCCTGAATTAATCGTTAACGATGTAAAAGCGATTTTAAATAAATAATCTTGTTAATTAAATTAGGCTGTTCATAAGAAACAGCCTTCCGGGTCCCCGTTTTAATATATGATTAAAGCGTTTATATAAAAAGCTTGGCATTTTAGGCATAAATGCCAAGCAATAAGGGCTGACTGCCTTTCAAGATATTCTATAAAAACTCCCTGTCACAATACGCAGTGACGGGGAGTTTTTTATTATATATAAAGTTCGTAAAGCTTTTTATACGACTGAAAAATTCACTAATAAGTCTATAAAAGACTCAATATAGCGAAAATATTCAATTTTTGATATACTATACGGTAAGTACAGACTGAAATTGGTCTGACAAAAGTATCCACTGTAAGTAAGAGGAGAGTGATTCATTAGTGGATGGTGACGTGGGTCTGGAGATACTCATAATTTTCTTGCTCATTATAGCAAATGGTATTTTCTCCATGACAGAATTAGCCATAGTCAATGCCCGTAAGGGTTTATTGGAAGATAGTGCCGAAAAAGGCAGTACAGGGGCACAACGGGCGATTCAATTATCGGAAGACCCGAATCAGATGTTTTCAACTATACAAATCGGTATTACCTTAATCGGTATCGTAACCGGTTTATATTCAGGGGCCGCTTTGTCGACACCGATGGCAGATGCTATTAAGGAACATATTCCGGCCTTAGCGGATTATGCCGATTCGGTAAGCCCTATTATTATCGTATCGTTGACGACTTATTTATCGCTTGTTGTCGGTGAATTGGTACCGAAGCGTATCGCTTTAAACGCACCGGAACGTATCGCTATCATAATGGCAGTACCGATGCATTATTTCGCCTTGGTGGCCAAGCCGCTTGTGGCTTTATTAAGTTCTTCAACCAGCTTTTTATTAAAATTGATTGGTGTAAAAGAGAAGGAAGAAGCGCCGGTAACAGAGCTTGAAATCAACAAAATGTTGACGCAAGGCGTGGAATTAGGCGCTTTTGAAAAAGAAGAACCGATTCTCGTAGATAATGTGTTCCGTTTAGCCGACTTAAATGCCGGTGATGTTATGACACCGCGTACGCAGCTTAAGTGGCTTGATTTGAACAGTCCGGAAGAAGAAATTAAAGAACGTCTTTGCAATTCCACTCATTACCGTTTGCCGGTAGGTCGTGATTCTTTGGATGAACTGGAAGGTCTCGTTATCGTTGCCGATGTGTTTGCGGAACATATGAAAGCGGGCGGCCAAAAAACATTGAAACAATTGGTGGAAGAATGCACTAAGCAGCCTGTTATGGTACCGGAATCCATCAGTCTCATGAAGCTTTTGGAAGTATTCCGTACGGAAGGTATTCACGAAACAGTGGTACTCGACGAGTACGGCGGTTTCAGCGGTCTCGTAACACTTCATGATATCATGGAAAAATTAGTCGGTTTAATGCCGGCCAGTGAAGACGAGCTAAAAGAAGAAGAAAATCGTATTATGCAACGTACGGAAACAACATGGTTGGTTGACGGCTTACTTAGTATTGATGAATTTAAAGAATATTTCGGTATTACCAAAGAATTACCGGGTGAAGAAAAAGATTTATATAAAACGGTGGGCGGCTTTTTGATGTATTTGTTCGGTCGCATTCCTAAAGAGTTGGATCGCTATGTATGGGATACATATACCTTTGAAATTGTTGATATGGATAATGTTCGTATCGATAAAATCATGGTGGTTCATGAGCCGGTGGAAGAAGAGACCGAAGCCGACGAATAAGATAACTATCCTCATAGTGCAGGTTAAGACCGACGCTATGAGGATTTTTTTTAAATTGAAGTTAGAGTTGTAAAGCAAAAAACAAATATGTCATATATTGATTTGTAAGAATATGGAGATTAGAATCAGTATGGATAATAAGTACAAAGAATTAGTGGCAACAGCCTCAGTATTTGCCGTATATGTGCAGGAATTGCGCAAACGTTTATTAAAAGAGGCTATTGAAACCTATATAGATACAGTACCGTTCGAATCGGCGGAAAAACTGATGAATAAAAAATTTAATCATTCAGAGATGCAAATTTTAAATTATTTGGAAGCTAAACCTGATAAAACCGGTACTTACCAAGACTTATTGAAGGCTATGCCATTTTCACAAGGCCTATTATCTCGCTATGTAAAGCGTTTAGCAGCGAATGATTTACTTATCCGTTTTCATAATAAAGAGGATTTGAAAGCAGTTTTACTTCGTAATACAGAATTGGGCAATGCAGTGGCGCTTGTACATAATGATTTGCATGAGCGCGAAGAAGCATATTTTAAGATGGTTCTAAATAATGTGCCGGCTGAAAAGATTAAAGATACTTTAGAAACTTTGAAGCTTCTAATGGGAGGACCTAAGGCTATATCTGAGGAAGAGTTGAATACATTGAGCGGTATGAAACCAAAATCGGCATTTTAATTATATGTTGAAGTTGTAGAAGTCATAATTAAGCGATAATAGGAATCTTTTTATAGCATCGAAAGCTTGAATACTATATTGAAAATAATTGACAGTGAGGGGAATAACTTTTACAATTAAATATATATTACCGGTAATAAATAAGGAGGAGATTCATATGAACGTGCTGCGAAGTTGGCGCCGATATACGATAATTACAGCAATATTAACAGGTTTGTTACTTATAATCAGTGGCTGTGGTTCATCAGATGATACCAGTGATAAAGCACCTTTGGTTAAAACACAAGTTGTAGGTCAGGGCGGCGATGCCAGTGAAAACAGTTTAGCGGGTACTATTAAAAACCGCAATGAAACAGCATTGTCTTTTCAAATAGGTGGCCGTGTTATTCAAAAGAACTTTAATATTGGTGACCGCGTTAGTGCAGGCCAAATATTAGCTGTATTAGATCAAGGCGATACGAGTAGCCAAATGCAGAATGCAGAGGGTGCTTTGGCGGCCGCTCAATCTCAATATGATTTAGCGTCTACTAACGTACAGCGCTATCGTCAACTTTATGCTGAAGAAGCTATTAGCCAGTTGCAATTGGATCAAATGGAAAACTCATATAAAGTAGCAGCGGCGCAACTCGCTCAAGCACAGGCTAATGTGCAGACCAGCGCTAATCAGCAAAATTATACCCAATTAACAGCGCCAGCAGATGGTATTATTACGGCGGCCTCCATAGAAGTAGGCCAAGTTGTAGCAGCTGGTCAAACAGTGGGCACTATTGCGGTAGGCAATGAACCGGAAGCGGTTATTGCTTTGCCGGAACAAATGATGGCCTCCGTTTCCGTCGGCTCACCGGCTAATGTAACCTATTGGGCCTTACCAAATGTAACGACGGCCGGTGTAGTCCGTGAAATTTCACCGGTTCCGGATGCAACGGCTCGTACCTATACGGTTAAAATTTCCTTGCCTAATCCACCGGCTCAATTGCAGCTCGGTATGACGGCTAATGTAGTATTTAATCAATTAAATAGTAATGGGTTAATGATTCCGTTAACCGCTTTGGTAGGTACTCGTCAACCGGCACCGAACAGTCAGGGTCAAGTGTATGTAGTAACCAATAATACAGTTCATTTGCGAACAGTTACATTGGGGAACTTGGGGAATAATCAGGTAGCCGTAGTATCCGGTTTGAAGGCGGGCGAACGAATTGTAACAGCCGGTACGGATAAGTTGGAAGAAGGGGCTAAGGTACGCATATGAAACAGTTTAACTTAGCCGATTGGGCCTTACGCCACAAGTCGATAATTTACTTTTTCATGGCTATGCTCTTTGCTATCGGCAGTTTTTCCTTTATGAAAATCGGTCGCATGGAGGATCCAAATTTTACGATTCGAACCATGGTTGTAGCCGCCACTTGGCCGGGTGCTTCACCACAGCAAATGTCGAAGCAGGTTACGGATAAATTGGAAGAAAAAATCCGTGATTTACCAGGCCTTGATTATACGAAAAGTTTTACTGATAGTAGTAAAACTGTCATTTATATTAATTTAAAAGAATCTGTTAAAAGCGATGATGTGAGGGCCGCTTGGACGGAAGTTCGTCATATGATTGAGGACGAATGGTCGAGCCTCCCTTCCGGCGTTCAGGGACCTGTTATTAATGACCGTTTTGACGATGTGTACGGTACGATTTACGCTCTTACGGGGGATGATTATTCCTATGAAGAGAAAAGAGCTTATGCGGAAGATATTAAGCGTTTTTTGCTAAGTGTACCTAATGTAAAACGCATCGATTTAAAGGGTGTACAGGAACAGACTCTCTATGTAGAAATGAATAAGGATAAATTGTCGGCCTATCAGATAAGTGCCGAGACGATTTTAAATGCCTTAAAACAACAGAGTTCTATGGCGCCGGCCGGTATGATTGATACGGACACCAATAATGTATATTTGCGCGTGAACGGTCTTTTTGATAGCGTTGATGCGGTTCGTGAAATGCCGCTACGCGTGAATAATCAAACTTTACGGCTCGGCGATATTGCTACGGTTCGCATGGATTATGAATCGCCACAGAGCCCGTTGTTCTACTATAATGGCAAACCGGCTATCGGTATTGCCGTTTCTATGGATGCGGGGGCTAATAATATTGAGTTCGGTAAGGCTTTGGATGCTAAAATGGAGTCCTATAAAGATGCCTTACCGGTGGGACTCGATGTGAGTCAGGTATCCAATCAGCCAAAAGTGGTCGATGAATCTATCAGTGAATTTACGCGCTCACTATTTGAAGCGATTGTCATCGTATTGATTGTCAGCTTTATATCCCTCGGTGTGCGCAGTGGTATTGTGGTAGCCCTTACTATACCGGTTGTAGTGGCCAGCACCTTTGTGGGCATGTACGCTGACGGGCTTGAGTTACATAAAGTTAGCCTTGGGGCTTTAATTATTTCACTGGGGCTCTTGGTGGACGACGCTATCATCGTTGTGGAAATGATGACCCTCAAAATGGAAGAAGGGCTCAATACTCATGATGCGGCCACTTTTGCCTATAAATCAACGGCCTTTCCTATGCTGAGCGGTACCTTAATTACCTGCTGTGGCTTCTTACCAATCTTTTTATCCGAAGGATCGGTTGCTGAATTTACCCATGCTTTATTTATCGTTGTAGCCATGGCACTTTTGTTATCCTGGTTTGCTTCAGTTTTGGTAAGTCCGGTATTGGGCAGTAAATTAATTCGTATCAAACCGGGCCATGAAGAAAGCAGAGCTATGCGAATTCAGAAGACCTTTTTAGTTCGTTTTGAAAAATTCCTCCATTGGGCACTTGGTCATCGACGTACAGTTCTTATAACGACTATTGTATTATTCCTGATTTCGTTAGTCAGTGTCCCTCTTATTAAAGTGGAGTTTTTCCCTGCCTCTACAAGACCTGAAATTATGGTGGCCGTTCAATTTCCGCAAAGTTCTTCATTGCAATATACCAAAGAACAGGCGGAACAATTGGATAATTTACTCAGTGGCGATAAGCGTATTGAGCATTATTCAGCCTATATCGGTGAAGGAGCGCCGCGTTTTGTACTTACCTTGGAACCGGAAGTACAGCGTAACAACTACATGCAGTATGTGATTGTAGCTAAATCTTTGGACGACAGAAACAGTTTGTACAACGAATTAAATGAAAAGTTAAAGGACGAATTCCCATCGGCTTTAATCAACATGGACTTTATTCAAACTGGTCCGCCATCTAAATACCCGATTATGTTCCGTGTATCCGGTCCTGATATGGCAAAAGTAAAAGAAATAGCGGCTGATGTGAAAGATGTTTTCAAAGAATATCCGGATATTACGGATATTTCTGAAGATTGGCCGGATAATACACCGAATATTGAAGTTCATATCGACCCGTCTAAAGCGCGTTTGATGGGCGTTGATAGCTATACTGTAGCAACGGATTTACAAAGTAAAATATCTGGGGTAACCGTAGGTCAATATTATGTGGGCAATCAGACTATACCAATGAAATTTAAACTCAGTGGCAACGAAGACCACAATATGAGCGTTTTGCAAAATATTCCGATTCAGACCGGATCCGGTGCGTATGTGCCACTCAGTCAGATTGCCAATATATCCTTGGGTAACGAGGATGGTATTATTTGGCATCGTAATATGGCGCCTACCATTACAGTGCACGGTAATGTACCGCCTAATGTAATGGCCGATTCTTTGGCAAATGAAATTAATAAAAAATTGGATACTATGAGAGCTGATTTACCTGCCGGTTATACCATTGAAGTAGATGGTTCCGCCGAACAGAGTAATATAGCTCTTAATAACTTAAAAGGGCCGATGCCGATTATGATCTGTCTGATTATGGTTATACTTATGTTCCAGCTTAAAAAGATTTCTCTTATGGTCATGGCTTTGTTAACGGCGCCGTTGGGACTTATCGGGGTTGTACTGACAATGCTCTTAACTAATACGCCGATGGGCTTTATGGTGGTATTGGGCGTTATATCCTTAAGTGGTATGATTATCCGAAACTCTATCATTTTAATTGACCAGATTGAGCTTCACCGTAAGGAAGGACAAACGACCTATGATGCTATCGTAAGTTCCACTATTTTGCGTTTCCGGCCGATTATGCTCACTGCTTTGGCGGCTATTTTAGGCATGGTACCGCTTATGCGCAGTGCCTTTTGGTCGCCTATGGCCATTGCCTTCAGCGGCGGCCTCTTTGTGGCTACCATTTTGACATTAATAGTACTACCTGTCATGTATGCTCTATACTTTAAAGCGGAAGAGAAATAGGAGGAGTGAGTATTAAATGACGGTTGTTTATCAAAAGAAGTGATTTTTGACTGGTAATCTTGTAATTAATACGATAAAATTTAATCAAAGCATATTGCGTAGATGATGTATTGTATGATTAAATAATAAAGAAAGAAATTGCCGATTACAGTGAAAAGGAGCTAATACGATGATTAATGTAGCATATTATGCCATCCATTATGGGGTGGATGAAAAGGGATATATTGCCTTTAATAAAGACAATAAAGAAATAACAGTAGTATTGCCTGATGAAACTTGGCAAAAAAAGGTTTGGGATTATTTGCATACGCCACAGACTCTTGAAAAAGCGGTAAGTCTTGATGTGTATGAAACAGTAACAGTAAACCCTGCTGAATCCTTGGAAAACTTAAAATTAGCTTTAACTGTTATGTGGGAACGTACGGACGTTCAAGTTGATTGGAGCCGTCCGGTTGAAATTGACGGTGAATTTAAGTTCCCTGAATAAGTGATTGAACAATCGCTAGTATTAGTAAAAATTGACAGATAATGTTATTTTTGAGCGAACAAATTAAAAGTTATACACCGGTTATAAATTAAAAATAGTACATATTAACGAACATATCCACAGATTATACACATGAATCTGTGGATATGTTGTGTATAGCTTGTGTGTAAGTAGTAAAAATTGGTGCATAAGTGAACGAAATAGTGTATAACTCTGTGTATAAATTGGAGATAACTTATTGATGAGTGCTTAAGAATTTAGGTATATTGCGAGATGTGAACATTCCGTTTATAATAGAGTTTGTAAAGTTGTAAAAAATAATACATACATGCGTCTATAGCTCAGTAGGATAGAGCAGCAGTTTCCTAAACTGCGTGTCGGTGGTTCGATTCCGCCTAGGCGCACCAAATAAAAACAGCCATGAAGAGCATTCTTCGTGGCTGTTTTTTTATGTTTAATAGCATCTTATTTAAATGCTATTAAATTAGATTCTTTGATTAGTTTTAAAATAGCTAACTGCATTTCTTCGATAGAATGTGTTCTATTACGTGCACAATCTTGTGCCTGTTTATTACAAATAAGGCAAGAGCGATATTGTTGACGAGATAGTTTTTGTCCTTTTGCATCGAGGATATCAATATCAAATAAACGACCTAAGGGATGTGTATTTTCTAAGGTAATCGCTTCGTTTTTTACGTCATCGGCATTACCGTCAAAGGCACAGATATATTCATTCCCGGTTATTTCATTACTATAATGTTCCTGTAAAATATGAATTTGATGATTGTTGAAAATTGCTTTAATGGATTTCATGCCTATATAAAATATATCAGATAAAAGACTGTTGTTTTTTATAGGGCCCGGAATATTTAAAGTAAATGAAAGTAACGGTGCGTGATATTTTTCTAATAGAACGTTTTGTAACATAGCCCTATGCTCACGACAACGCATCATGTCATTCAGCTCTACTTGTGTGCCCTCATTTAAGCGAGTCAGTAAAGTTTTAAAATCAATAGTGTATGACATTTTGGTTCTCCTTTATTTTCTGTATAATAGGTTGTGCCTCTTTACGTTGCAGGAATGAAAATGTCGATACAGGAGTTAAATTTTTAACTAATTCCCAATTATCCTGTTTAATAGCTTCGCGAACATGAGAAGCACTGACGATTATGTTATCTTTGGCAAAACGGGGAACTATATGGTGTTCAATATGGGCTTTTTTTAATTCTTGAGACATCGTTTCATTATACAGTTTTGTTATTTGGCTAAACGGCTCCTCGCCAACATAACGTGACGTTATGTTTAGATATTTAGCGATTTTTACAAAAATATTTACGTCCAACATGGCTTGGCTGAGAATTACAGCTTCATTGTCTTTTTGAAAATAAGCCGGAAAAGTGGCACTGCTTATCATATAAGAATCACAGTCATGATAAATAACATTTTTAAAATCCTTGGTACCGTCTATAATGAGTTGTTTTCGAACGGTATAAGGAAATAAGCTGGAGTCGTCACTGACGATAAAGAGATGAACATAATCATTTAATTCACAAGCAGTCTTAATTAAATGCAAATGTCCCAAAGTAAAGGGATTGGCATTTAAAACAATAGCTGCTTGTTTTTTATTTTCAATATTAACTCCAATTTGTTCAATACTTTCTCTTCTTAATGTTTCCAAATATTCTTTGAAACCGAATGGTTGATTTTCCAAAAATGATACTAGATTTGAATCTTGATAGATTTCATAGAATCCTAAATCTTTAAAGTATTTGGCTGATTTGGGCTTTGTATAGATAAAAAGATGAGTATTACCTCGATTGTATTGAACTTCAACTAAATGTGAGAGTAAGGTATTTAACAGGCTTTGTCCCTGGTAATCAGAATTTATGGCAAAGCAACGTAATGAATTTTTGAATAAGCTGCCGGTAGCAACAATATTATTTTGATCATATATGGCTGCTATATAATCAAGGTTTTTATCCAGCGTTAAATGTTCTTTAGCTAGTAATGCTTTTACAGCCTCTATCCCCTTGGTATCGGAAGGATAGATTTGAGAAACTATAAAGTTATTCATGAAAGGCCTCCTTCCACTCCGCCATAAATTGAATAAAGGCGTTAATTTGCGGTAGTTCTTTGAGATTTGGCTGATAAAGCAAGTAAGTAGAACGCTCTAAAGGCATGCCGTCATTAAAGAATAAAGGCCTTATGGTACCGTTAAAGTTTTCTAAACAAATTTCGGGAACAATCGCCCAGCCTAAATTTTCTTTTACCATATTGACTACTGTTTGAATGCCATCAACGGTAATATCAGATTTAATATTTTGACTTAAATTATTTTCGTTTAACCAGCGAATAACAGCATGTTCCATATTAATATCGGTTTCACGAGTAATATAAGGGAGATTATTTAATTCTGATAAATTTTGAATTTCGCTGTTATAAATTAAACATATTCTTTCTCGATAAAGAAATAGTTTATTGCCTGTCCAATCTTGGAAATCACCGCGCAATATAGCGGCATCCAGAGAATTTTTTAAAAGAAGTTTATATAAATCACGACTTTGATTGGTGTTAATATGGGTAGCTATTAAAGGATATTGCGTTTTAAAGTTTTTTAAAAATTGCGGTAATTTATAATGCGCAAAGTTAATGGAAACACCTAATTTTATAGTACCGCTTACTATATCTTTTAGTGAATCAATTTCTCGAGTCATTTGGTTTTTATGCTGCATAATAGCTTTAGCGTGTTTTAATATGATTTCGCCAGCCGGTGTAAAATGAACACCTTGACGAGAACGAATGAGTAATTCGCTTGATAATTCTTTTTCTATATTACGTATCCGTTTTGATAAGGTTGATTGTGAGATATACAATTGTTCAGCTGTATGAGTTATATTATTTGTTTTAGATAGTAATAATAGTAATTCATAATCCTTGTCATCCATGAAATATACCTCGTCCATTAAAAATACTAAAATTTCATAAAATACTTATATTAACCATATTTTAATACCTTTTTATAAAAAAATACAAATTATTATCTATGAAAATATTTCGTAGATAATTGGGAAAATAATGAATTTTACATAAAGAGACAATGGTGTTTAAATGTATTTATAAAAGTTCTTATTGCTATGAATAAATTGCAATATTTGTAATTAGGAGGTATGCAAATGGAAATTCTAAATAATGCAATTGCGGGTACACTGGAATCCAGTGATGCACAAGTACAAGTATTTCCACAAAAAGGTGAGTTAAATATTCATGTTGAAAGCAGTGTTATGAATCAATATGGCCGTCAAATTAAGTTAACTGCGGAAAATACATTAAAACAATTAGGGGTTACTGAAGGCAAGTTAATTATTATTGACAAGGGAGCGCTTGAATGTACTTTAAAAGCACGCATTGAATGTGCAGTTTTTAGAAGTTGTGGACAATCGGAAACAAATATTCCTTGGGAGGTGTTATAAATGATTAATCGTCCAAAACCGGAAAAATTTAGATTACGCAGAACTATGATGTTTATGAATGCACAGAAACCGGGCTTAATAAAAGATGCGTATATTTATGGCAGTGACAGCATTATTTTAGATTTGGAAGATGCGGTAGCGGAAAATCAAAAAGATGCAGCCCGTTTTTCTTTATACCAAGCATTAAAGAATGTTGATTATGGCGATACCGAAGTAATTGTTCGTATTAATGGTTTGGATACACCTCATTGGCAAGAGGATATTCGTGCTGTAGTAGCCGGCGGCGCTGACGGTATTCGAATTGCTAAATGTGAAAGTGCAGCTGATGTAAAGCTGGTTGAAGAGCATGTATTGGCTGCTGAAAAAGAATTCGGCGTAGAAGAAGGGCGTACATTATTAATGGCCGCTTTAGAAAGTCCTAAAGGCATTATGAATGCTTATGAGATTGTATCGGCATCGGATCGCATGTTTGGTTGTGCTATTTCAGGCGGTGATTTCCGTAAATCCATGCATGTACAGATTAATCGTGGCGGTATAGAAATGTTGGCGGCACGCAGTCAAATGTTATTAGCCGCTCGAGCAGCTAATGTTCAGTGTTTTGATACTATGTATCCTAATATTGATGATATGGAAGGCTTTGAAGCAGAAGTAAAACAAAACAGAGAAATGGGTTTTGATGGTAAGAGTATAGTAAATCCGCGTCAAATTGCTTTTGTACATGAAACATTTGCACCAACGCCGAAAGAAATTGCGTATGCCGAAAAATTGGTAAGATCGTTTAATGAACAAGCGGATTCCGGTGTTGGCGTTTATACTGTCGACGGTAAGATGGTAGATATTCCGTTTTTTGAAGATGCAAGACGTATTATTGCGTTAGCAAAAGCTTGCGGTGTGTATAAAGGTGACTTATAGAGGTGATATAAATGAAAAATGCAGTAGGCAGAGAGATTCCGGATGAGCTTTTAGTTAATAATAAGCGCGTATATTACGGAAAAAATCAGATAGATGGTCAATATGAACAAAAAGTTGGACCGAAGCGTAGAATTGGTGAAAAACCGAGAGAAGATAAATTAGTGGCTACTCTTCGGGAAGCTTGTGAAAAGTGTGGTGTTCATGATGGTATGACCATTTCATTCCATTCTGTATTCCGCAATGGTGATTATGTAGCGGCAATGGCCGTGAAAACCTTAGTTGAAGAATTAGGTGTAAAAGATTTAAAAATTGCAGCGACTTCCTTAGGTAGTGCTCATGATATCATTGCCGATTATATTGAAAAAGGGGTTGTGACGGGCATTCAAACATCTGGTGTGAGAGGTCGTATTGGTGAAGTAATTTCTGCCGGTAAATTAAAAACACCGGCTATTATTCGCAGTCATGGAGGTCGTCCACGTGCTATTGCCGCCGGCGAAGTAACCATTGATATTGCATTTATTGGTGCTTCCGCCTCCGATTATTATGGTAATGCAGCCGGTATTGGCGGTAAAAATAATAGCGGTGTTATTGGCTTTGCCGGACCGGACGCTAAATATGCCAATCACGTCATTGTAGTTACGGATACATTAGTACCGTTTCCTAATTTACCGGCTGCTATTAATGCTATGGATGTAGATTATGTAGTTACGGTTGATGAAGTCGGTAATCCGGATAAAATCGCAACGGCTGAAGCACGAATGACACAGGATCCGCGTGAATTGATGATGGCTCGTAACGTTGCGGATATTATTGCTAATACTCCATATTTTAAAGATGGCTTTTCATTCCAAACCGGTGTAGGTGGCCCATCATTAGCTGTAAATCGGTTTTTAGAAGAACATATGGTTAAAAATAATATTCAAATGGGCTTTGCTTTGGGTGGTATCAGTAATGCTATGTGCCAATTGCAGGATAAAGGCTTGGTAAAGAAAATTCTGGATACTCAGTGTTTTGATAAACCGACAATTGAGCATTTAGCTAAAAATCCGGATAAACATATTGAAATTACGACGGATGAATATGCTAATCCTTCAAATCAAGGCGCTTATGTAAATAAGTTAGACTATGTAGTGTTGTCTGCTTTGGAAATTGATACAGATTTTAATGTTAATGTTATTACCGGTTCAGATGGTGTTTTACGAGGAGCACCGGGTGGTCATCCGGATACAGCGGCCGGTAGTAAATGTTGTATTATCGTTACGCCGTTAACACGCGGTCGTATGGCGACTGTTTGTGAAAAAGTAGTTACAGTTACTACTCCGGGCGATACAGTTGATGTATTGGTTACTGATTATGGTACGGCTGTAAATCCTTTACGCCAGGATATTATTGACTGTTTAGATAAGGCCGGTATTCCACATGTAACAATTGAATCTTTGAAGGAAAAAGCTTATTCATTAGTGGGACGGCCTGATGATTTGGAATGGGAAGATAAGGTAATTGCTATTGTAGAAGCTCGTGATGGTAGCATTTTAGATGTAGTTCGTAGAATAAAACCGGTAACACTGGATTAAGGTATTAAAGCTGGGAGGGTGCAACATGAATATTTGGGAGAATATTCCCGAACCAATACAAAATATAGGCTGTTTAGCTTTAGAAGCTATGTTATTAGAGGCTAATTGTGCACCCGCTCCCGGTTTGGTAGACCGTTTTAACAGTGGTGCCCATAATGATATGGACATTTATACGTTTATAAAAAGTTCAGTAGCATTAAGCTCGTATATGCATAATTTTGTGTATATGGGCTATATGCATAAGGGTGCATTAGATACGTTATTAGCGTTTATTAGGCCTTTGGGTATTGAAGCGGAAGCTGCTATGTTTAAAGCTACAAAAGGAGTAAATACACAAAAAGGTTTAATTTTTCTTATGGGGATTCTTTGTGCTGCGGCCGGTTATGTATATCGAAAATATAATATTATCAAAAGTACTTTAGTTTTTGATGCAGTAAAAATCATGTGTCAGGGATTAGTAGCAAAAGAATTAGGTAATTTACCCTATGATAGAAAACTGACTTCCGGTGAACGGTTGTATCATCAATATGGTATCAGAGGTATTCGCGGTGAATTGGAAGATGGGTTACCTATCATTCAAGATATAGCTCTACCTGCTTATAAAAAGGCTATTTCATTAGGAGCTACTGATGATGCTTTATTGATTTATACTTTATTATCCATTATGACTGCTACGGAAGATACAACTATTATAAATAGACACGATCAAGATACATTAATCATGGTTCAAAAATCTGCAAAAAAATTATTGAGCAATGATGATATTTTACAACTGGATGGTTTTGATGCAGTTAAAGATTTAGATAGGCAATTTATTGAGCAGTGGATTAGCCCCGGTGGTTCTGCTGATTTATTGGCAGCCACTCATTTTTTATATGTTTTAGAAAATAAATATAATAGTTCTATAGGCATAGATGTTAAGGCATAAGTAGGCTTATAATCTGCTAATAAAAACTCCTCACAGAATTATTCTGTGAGGAGTTTTAGTCTATAGTTTTTTATCCTTTTTTCACCACTGAAATAATGGTAATCCCGTTACCGCTGCTGTGTGAAGCAATGACTTGATTGCGAGCATCCGAAGAACTTGATGCGTTAACCCAAGTTGTGCTCACACTGGCACGTGAGGTTGTACTGTTAGTTTTATATCTAAATTTTACTTCGTAACGGCCACTTATAATATAACACCCCCTTTTCATAAAAATACAGTAACATATTAACCGTAAAAAACATTTATAGTAAAAAAACAATAATAATTGCTATAAGTTCATTATATATGTAATAAAGTATAATAGCAATGGAAGATGTACACAATTGATATTCATTCACAAATAGGTTAGTAATTATACAGAATACTCATAAGACGAGTGATTAATGAACTATTTGAGTAATTTTTACAGAAACTAATCAAGAATAATAGATAAAAACCATAAAAATAAGTTGATTTTTACAATGTCTATTAGGAGTGAATAGTATACCTTATTTTAATAAAAATAAAAGAAATAAAGAGTAAAATAACTAAATTATAAATTAACTTATATTAAAATATCATAATATGACAAAATTATTCTGTTTTATTCTGTAATTTTCGGTAACTTTTCAATAAAAAATAGATAATAAATAATTGAACACTCTAAAAGTATACTCTATGCAATACAATCATGATGATTAGTTGTTATTTTAAGCATGCTATGCTATCATACATACATGAAATGTCTTTTCTGAACGGATAGTTGGGGGCAGGGTTTTAGAAAAGCGTCGAAAAGTGTTGTTTTTAGGTTTTACAGGTTTTACTAGGTTAAGGAGTAAAGGTATGTTAGATGAAAGAACAGTAGTCCAAAAGGACATACCGGTTCAGGAGGAATTACCGGTATATGGCGAGCAAACAACAATTCGCGAAAGTATTACTAAGACATTAGATGCCTCCAAATGGAACAAAGCAGATACCACATGGATGTTAGGCTTATTCGGTACAGCCATTGGTGCCGGCGTATTATTCTTGCCGATTAATGCAGGTATCGGCGGTATTTGGCCATTGTTAATGATTACCTTATTTGCATTCCCGGTAACATTCTTGGCTCACCGTGCATTAGCTCGTTTCGTTATGTCCGCTTCTACAGCCGATAAAGGTATCATCGGTGCTGTTGAAGAATTCTGGGGCCCTACAGCTGCTCGTATCTTCAATGTAGTTTATTTTATTGGTATTTATACTATCTTGTTATTATATTCCGTAGCGATTACCAATACGACCGACAGTTTATTGCAGAATCAGATGGGGATTGCCGGTGTTGACCGTGCGTTAATCACAGTAGCCGTTATTGTCGGTTTATTGGCCATCGTTCGCATGGGTCAGGATATTATCGTACGCATCATGAGTTACTTGGTATATCCATTCATTGCTACCTTGTTAATTATCGGTTTGTATCTTATTCCTGAATGGAACACCGCTATTTTAACCTACCAGCCTGAAGGCGGTAGCAGCAGTGCTATGCTCATGACTTTGTGGATGACATTCCCGGTTCTTGTATTCTCGTTCAACCATTTCCCAATTATTTCCGCGTTTGTTATGAAAGAACGCCAGGAATATGGTGATGAACATGTAGATAAAAAATGCCATGACATTCAAAAATATGCTGTATTATTGATGTTTAGCGTAGTTATGTTCTTCGTTTACAGCTGTGTATTCGCTTTATCTCCTGCTGATTTACAGGCTGCCAAAGATCAGAACATCTCCATTTTATCTTATTTAGCTAACCATTTTAACACACCATTTATTGCTTGGTTGGCTCCAATCATTGCTTTCGTAGCAATCACTAAATCCTTCTTGGGCCACTATGTAGGTGCTTATGAAGGTTTACGCGATATCGTTATTGATTTGGGTCGTGTTAATAAAAAAGAATTAAATGCTAAAACAGTTGATCGTATTATCTTAGCATTCATGCTTATTACTTGCTGCTTGATTGCATACATCAACCCAAGCATTTTGGGTATTATCGAAACATTGAGTGGTCCGGCTATCGCCTTCATTCTCTTGTTAATGCCTATGGTTGCCATTTTCACAGTACCAAAAATGAAAAAATACCGCAGCGTAACGAACTACTTTATTATCACTATCGGTGTTATCACTGTAGCCGCTATGTTCTACGGTCTTATCCAGTAATTAGTTTTAAAAAGTTCATGATTAGGTTTGTAACCCGCCATTTGAGAATATCTTAGATGGCGGTTTTTTATTTTCTCGCAATTCTTACGATGATTGATATAAGATGATTTTTTCAATCATGTCTTATTTGGTCAACTATTTACTACCTACAGGCGTTATGGTATAGTAGAATTAGTTTTTCAATTGATTATAGGGAAAAGGAATAGTATAGATAGACTCATCAATAAAGTCATTGATAAGTGAGAATTAGAGGAGGGATTTCCATGGTTGGACCAAATGAAGCTGCCAATCAAAAAGCCGCCAATGCAGCGACAAATAATGCGGCAGCTGAAGCACGTCGTCATGCGTATTTGGACGATGCGGATTATACATTAGAGGAGGCACTCGCTGAGGCCAAACGTTGTTTGAATTGTGCGAAACCTTTATGTCGTACCGGTTGTCCGATTGAAAATGAGATTCCTCGTTTTATTCAAGCAATTGCTCGCGGTAACTTTGGCGAAGCTAACGATATTATCGGTGAACGCAGTAATTTACCGGCCGTTTGCGGTCGTGTTTGCCCTCGTGAAAAACAGTGCGAAGGGCATTGTATCTTGAATCGTGCCAATAAACCGATTAATATCGGTAAATTGGAACGTTTTGCAGCGGATTTTGAAAGTTTGCACGGCTTGCGTCGTATGAAACCGATTATTAAGGATCAAGGTAAAATCGGTATTATCGGTTCCGGCCCTGCCGGCCTTACTGTAGCCAGTGATATGGCAAAACTCGGTTATGAAGTGACGATTTTTGAAAAACAAGACGAACCGGGCGGTATTTTGCTTTATGGTATTCCGGCATTCCGTTTGAGTAAAGAAGTAGTACATCGTGAAATTAATCGTCTTAAAGCATTGGGCGTTAAATTTGAATGTAATACCGTTATCGGTCCGAATAAAACTATCGATTCTTTATTTGAAGAAGGCTATGATGCTATTTTCATCGCTACCGGTACTCATGTGCCGATGGAACTTCCTATGCGCGGTGATGAAAAGCCGGGCGTATTACAGGCTATGGCTTTATTAACAGCGGTTCAATTACATCAGAACGGCCGTGTCGGCGATGATGCAATTCCGGTTCAAAAAGGTGATCGTGTTGTTGTTATCGGTGCCGGTAATGTGGCTATGGATGCAGCCCGTACTTGTGTACGTTTAGGTGCTGAATCTGTAACGGTAGCGTATCGTCGCGGCGAAGCAAACATGAGCGCTAACCCATCTGAATACGAAGAAGCGAAAGAAGAAAATATTCAGTTTAAATTCTATGCGGCTCCATCTAGCGTAGAAGGGGATGTTGTGGTAGAAGGCTTGCGTTGTGAAATTCAGGAACCGCAGGAAGACGGTTCTATTCAACCAACCGGTCACTATGAAGTAATCCCGGCCGATAAGATTATTATTGCTATCGGTCATAAACCGAATGCTCGTTTAGTAGGCCCGGGCAACGGTATTGAAGTTAATAAAGACGGTTATGTAGTAACCCGTGAAATGCCATATGGTATGACGAGCCGTAAAGGCGTGTTTGCCGGTGGTGATGTTGTACATAAACCGGCCACCGTAGTACTTGCTATGCGTGCTGCTAAAAAAGTAGTAGAAGGCATGGTTAATTATTGCGAAGCTAAACGCTATTTAGGCGATCTTTAATTAGATTTTATAGAAGAATTAAAATTGAAAGTTAAATTATAAACTTTCAAATATAATAAAACCTCCTATACCTGTTGGTGTAGGAGGTTTTGTATTAAGGGCGTATATTTCCGTCCTATTGATTTAAGTGTATACTGTTGATAGTTTTCAATAGTTTGAAATTTATTGAAAACTATCAAAAGATTTATACCGGTGGCCGATTTGCTTTGCACGTAAGTTTGCGTGGCACCAGTTTTATAACAGCGATGGCGTTTAACATAGCCGGTTTATATTCCCATTGATTTTTGCCGGTGTAATCTGACGATCGTGACGACGCATGGGCATCTCCTTTATAAAAATCGAAGGAATTATTGAAGACTCGTTTTAAAATGCTACTTTGCGTTAATAGCCTCAAGTCCTTTAATAATGCGGCTGGCTGTTTCTTTAACAGTATCGGGATGAGCCGCCAAGTTGAAGCGGACAAAGCCCGGTGTTGCAGGTGCAAAGTTTGGACTCGTATTAACACCGACGCGGCATTGCTTAATCATGAAGTTATCCAGTTCTTCGGGATCCACATAGGCTTTAAAATCAACCCAGGCGAGATATGTTGCTTCGAGCGGTGTAAATACTAACTTAGGTGCTGCTTCAAGCAATGTGTTTTTCAAAATTTCGTAATTGTCTTTAATAACAGCTAAAAGTCCGGTTAGCCAAGCATCACCTGTCTGATAAGCTGTTTCCGTAGCCAGTAAATCCAGAACCGGTAATTGCGTATGGTCGATAGTGGCAACATAGGCATCAAATTGCTTACGATGTGCCTCATTCGGAATAATGGTATGCGCTACCGGTAAAGAGGCCAAGTTGAATGTTTTAGACGCACTCGTAATGGCGATAATGGAATCTTTGAAGCGCCCGTCCTGTACAGCTAAGGCCGGAATAAACGGATCCGGTCCAAAAATAAAATCTTCATGGATTTCATCGCTTACGATGAGTACATTGTGGGCTTCACATAGGGTAAAGAGTTTAACCAGCTCTTCTTCCGACCAGATACGGCTCACCGGGTTATGCGGATTACAGAGGATAAAGACTTTAACATTATGTTCTTTAATCTTAGTTTCTACATCGTCAAAGTCGATATAAAAACGTCCTGTTTTGTCTTGTTTAAGTTCACTGCAGATTGGCGTACGTCCGGTATCCTGCGGCGTGCTGTAGAACGGATAGTAAACCGGTGACAGGATCAGAATATTATCTTTAGGTTTTGTGAAGGCGTGCAGAATCCAAAATAAAGTAGTAATTGTACCGCTGGTAAAACGAAGCCAGTTTTTCTTAGGTGTATAGCCATGATGGCGAGTCAGCCAGTCAATAAATGTTTGATGATAGGTCGGGCTGATTAGAGCATAGCCGAAAGCACCGTGATTGATGCGTTCTGTAAGGGCTGCGGTTACCGTTTCGGGCACTTTAAAGTCCATGTCAGCCACCCATATAGGGATGACATCGTCGGTGCGAAACCGTTGTTTTAAACCGTCCCATTTAATACTATTGGAGCCGCGTCGATCAAGGGCGTAGCGACTTAAAAACTCTTCTTTAGTTATTGTTTGACTCATTGTTACACCTCCTGTAGCAGTGTGTATGTGAAAATATTTTCAATTGAAATTTAATACTGATTAAAACATTTTAATGGGAATGAGAGCTTTAAAAATCAGTTTGTAATTGATTTCATTATAACAAAATAAAGTTAGAAATACAAAAACGGTCATACTAACCTTTATAAGTTAAGTATGACCGTTTTTCTATTTGTTTTTTATTTTATTTTGTTGTCATTAAGGATTCTATGGCGTTCAAATGTTGTAATAATTCGTCCATAGATTTGAACGTACCGTTGGCGTATTCTAAGACTTTAGTGGCATTTGGTGAATATGTGTTGATAGCTTTAAATAATTCGGTCCAATTGATAGAACTGGTACCGATAGGTTGGTGCTGATCTTTTTTACCATTGTTATCGTGTAAATGGTAAGCAATAATCTTTTCGTTTAAAGTTTGAATTACATGAGGCAAATTCCATTGATTTACATTAGCGTGACCAACATCAATTAAGGAAACAATGTTAGGGAATTTAGTAAAGAGTTCAAGATATTCGGATTCATTAAATAAATTATTGGTTAATAAACCTACATTTTCTACAGCCAAACGAGGTCCGTTTATTTTTTGTGCCAATTTATCGAGCTCCTGAAGTCGTTCAATAACTAAATTTTGTACATCTTCTTTATTTCCTGACCATTGTTCGTTGGTATGGACAACGATAAAATGAGCATTAATTTCTTTGCCGAACGTAATGTCTTTTTCATAACGGCTTAGGTACTGTGTATCATCAGGATTGGCTAAATTGAGGGTTACACATGGTCCGTGCAAAGAGATAGCTCGTGATTGAATATTAAATTGTGGTAATAAAGCACGCCAATATTCGACAGGTCCAAATTCTACAAAAAACTCCATACTAAAGGTTTCCGGTAATGCTCTGAGCATGTATTTTTCAAATGCAGGAAATAGTAAATCACTGATAGCAATTGTATTCATGGTTCCTCCTTAATATGTTTATTTTAGCTTTAAATTTAAATTATTGCCGGTTTCACTGTCAAAGAAACAAGCATCTGACCAGCTGAAATTAAGTCCTATGGAATCGCCGACATTTAGTTTGTTTTCCGATTCGGAAAATTGAATAAAACCTTTAATCGTATCATCAATTTGAAATAAACAATTTTGAATATTACCGATGTTTTCAACATACTGACATTGTCCGTGTAGCATAGCACGTTCTAAAGGTGCGAGGTGTAATTTTTCAGGGCGAATACCTACAGTAATCTCAGAAGATGTAATATTTTCTTGAACAACCGGCGGTAAATCTAACGTTGAAGAACCAATAGTGACTTGTCCGTTATTAATAATCAATGGCCACAGATTCATAGCCGGTGTGCCTATAAAGGAAGCTACAAATAAATTGGCAGGATTATCGTATACTGTTTCAGGTTTGTCGAATTGTTGTAAAACACCTTCATGCAAAATGGCGATTCTTTGGCCAATGGTCATAGCCTCTACTTGATCGTGGGTTACATAAATCATAGTGGAATTACAACTTTCATGTATTTTTATCAGTTCTTGGCGAGCGTGTTGACGAAGTTGAGCGTCCAGATTGGCTAACGGTTCATCTAATAAGAAATAAGGGGATTGTTTGACGATAGCTCGACATAATGCTACCCTCTGCTTTTGACCGCCTGATAAGGATTGGATTAAGCGATTTTCATAACCTTTTAAATTTAACATTTTAATGGCCGCATTGGCTCGTTCTTTAATTTCTGAATTAGGAAGGTTTTGGAGTTTTAATCCAAATACAATATTGTCCCATACATTAAAATGAGGAAACAAAGCATAGTTTTGGAATACCATGGCTATATTACGGTCGCCGGCGGGTACATCATTAATGAGTGTATCACCCATATATAACTCGCCGTCACTAATATCCTCTAAACCGGCAATCATGCGAAGCGTGGTGCTTTTACCGGAACCGGAAGGACCTAATAAAACTACGCGTTCCCCTTCTTTAATTTCAAAACTTAGTTGTTTGATGATTTCTTTTTCATGATAGGTTTTACTGACTTTATTGAAGACTATATTATGCATTATCCTTTAACTCCTGATTGAATAAATGTGTTGAGAATGTATTTTTGGCATATGATGAATAAAATAAAAGGTAAGATGCTGGTAAGTACAGCTAAGGCCATAGCTAACCCCCATTCACTGCCACCTTCGGCACTTATAAACATTGGCAAAGCCAATGCTAAAGTGTATTCTGTTTTACTTTTTAAGATAAGTAACGGCCAAAAATATTCATTCCATGCATTGATAAAAAACATAATACTAATGGAAATTACTGATGGTCTTACTAAAGGTAGGATAATATGCCATAAAATATACAGAGGCGATCCACCTTCTAAAATTGCACATTCGTAGATACTTTTCGGGATGCTTCGCATTGTTTGTCGCATTAAGTAAATTCCCATGCCATCTACAATTTCTACAAGAATAACGCCATAAGGAGTATCAAGTAATCCTAAAGAAGAAATTAACAAGTAATTTGGCATGATTAATACAGACATAGGGATAAAAAACGTAAGAACCATGGAATTGAATAGTAATTCTCTTCCTTTAAATCGGTAATAAACAAATCCAAACCCTGCCAACAAACTGGTTATAATTTTAAAAAGAGTAACGGTAATAGCAATAAAAAACGTATTCCCGGTAAATTGGAAGATAGGGAATCGATCAAGTACCGTAAGATAGTTTGATAAAGATGGATTTTCCGGTAGCGGATTTAAAGGGTACTGGAAGATTTGATTTAAATCTTTTAAAGAGGCTGAAATTAAAAATACAATAGGCCATAAGCAAATAAGCAAAGAAATGATAAGTATGATATGGCCAATAAGTTCCTTTTTAAGATTAATTTTCATAGTATACCTTCTTATCTAATACTTTGTTACGCCACCAAGCAAAAACAACGAATATTAACATCGTCATTACAGCATATGCAGCTGATTTGCCGACTTGATAGAATACAAATGCGTATTGGTAAATAACGTATACGAGGTTGGCACTGCCTTGATTTGGACCGCCTTGAGTTAATATGTTAACCGGAATCATGACATATTGTAAGCCGAACACTACAGTAATAACGAAGACATAAATAGCAGACGAAGAAGTTTGAGGGATTATGATTTTACGTAAAATTACCCAATCAGAGGCTCCTTCTAAACGAGCCGCTTCTATCATTTCTTTTGAAACAGACATCATAGCAGCCAACATTAGAATGAAATTATAGCCGAATACTTTCCAAGCAATAATCATACTAATTGAAAAAATAACTAAAACCGGTTCTTTGAGCCAACGAGGGGAATCCAGGCCGACCATTTGTAAAATCGCATCAATCGGTCCGGCTAACGGATTATAGATCCACAAAAATAAAATACTGGCAACGGATAGACTGAATAGCGATGGTATAAAGAAAAATACTTTATACAGGTTTTTTCCGTATTTAAGAACATAAGCTAAAATATATGAATATATATAAGGTAGTACAAAGTTAAAAACCAGAAGAACTAGAACAAATAATATTGTATTTACGATAACTGAATAAAACTCTGCTGTTTGGAGGATATCCGTATAGTTAGAAATTCCTACAAATTTAATCTTTGAGCTCACCATATTCCAAGAAAAGAAGCCAAGAGCTACATTGACAAGTAAAGGCCAATAATAAAAGATTAAAAAGAAAAATGCTGCCGGTAAGAACAGTAAGTAGCCTGATTTTGAAAGACGATTCATAGTAAGACTCCTTTTAAGCACAATTAGAATCAATAGACGAAAACAAAGGCTAAAGTCTACTGATTCTAATGGCGTTAATTTTACAATATGATAGTTTTTAAAATTTTACTTCAGTAAATCATTAATTTTTAAAGCTGCTTCATGGAGCGCTTCGGATGCAGTTTTGCTTCCGTTAAGAATAACATCGCGGGCATCGATTAAGATTTGTTCTGCTTGTAAGCCGTTTTGGCCCGGGAAGCTAACCCATGGTGTTACATTAGGAAGCATTTCCATAGCTTTTCTAATATTTTCATTTTCATCCATTAATTTTTTGTAAGGGCCTTCTTGAGCCATACCTTTGCGTGGTGGCAAGTAGCCTGTTCCTGTATCCCATTTAGTTAAGTTTTCAGCACTTTCTAAATATTTTACAAATTCAACAGCAGCTTTTTGTTTTGCTTTATCTTTGCTGAGAATCATGAGGAAGTTACCGCCGGCAGGTACTTTTACAGGTTTATTACCGAAAGCCGGGAAGGTAGTAGTCATTACTTTAAAGTTGGATGACTTTTCAAAGTTAGCACGTTTACCAATTGTAGTTGCTACCATTGCTAATTTACCGGAAGTAAAGCTTTGGAAACCCTCTTCGTTAGTTGCGTGTAAGCCTGTGCCGTTTTTAACCATATCGGCAATTACTTGATATGCATAAGCAGCTTCCGGCGTATCAAAACCGGCTTGCCATTTACCATCTTTATGAGTTAACATGGTGCCGCCATTTGATTCAACAAGAGCCTGGTTTGTCCAGGTATCAGCATATTCTTGCATGAAGAATGCAGGATTACCTGTTTTTTCTTTAATTTGTTTAGCATATTCGGCAACTTCAGTCCAAGTAGTAGGTGGTTTATTTGGATCTAAGCCGGCTGCCTTGAAGATGTCCGGATTATAGTATAAAACCGGTAAAGATAAGGAGTAAGGAACACCAACCTGATCACCAGTATCTGTTTGAGCCAGACGAGCAATATTAGGTTCAAAGGTATCTTTGATAAAATTAGGATCGCCGGCGTTAGCAAAAATTTTATCAATACTTTCCGTTTCGAAGTTTTCATGGGCATAGTTTAAGAAGTTCCAACCCATTTGTACTACATCAGGTGTTTGACCGGAAGCTAGAGCAGCTTGTAAATTTTGAGTTAAGCCTTTATACATATCCGGATTAAATTTTTCTGTAACTTTAATATTAGGATGTGTTTTATTAAAATCAGCAACTAATTCTCGAACTGTTTGACCGCCGAAACTATCAGATGCTACATGCCAATATTCAATTTCTACGACTTTGTCATTTGTTGAGCCACTGTTTGAAGTTGAGTTGCCGCAACCTGCCAGTAAAAGCAAGGTCAGCATACAAAACAGGCCGGATAAAATGGCTTTTAATCTCATGATTTCCTCCTACCTTAAATAAGGTTTTAATATACTAGATTACAATTTAGTGCACCACATATTTTTCATTTAATCATATCAATGTAAATATTCAAGATGAAAAATGTAAAATTTCATAAAAATTTTTTAAGGTTTTGTAATTTTTTTGTTGGAAATAAAAAAACAGCCACATCCATATGGATGTGACTGTTTTCATGATTAGGTTTGTAAGATTTTATTTATGTTCTTCTTCGTTAATGCGTTGGATTTCAAGTGCTTCTTCACGATTGAACTTAGTCGATAATACGAGATTTACGAAGTAAGCAATTGTGAGGATGAAGACACCTAAGCCAAGCCATTCAGCGGTGTTAGCAAAGTCTTTGCCGACCATGCTGAGCGGATCTTCGCCACCGCCGGAAGTTACGGAAATAACGATGATAACGGCGATAATTACACCGATTAAGCTTTCGCCAACGATCATACCGGAAGCGAAGAGTACGCCACGACGGTTACATTGTTCAACATCAGCGTCAGCTAATTCACCGCTACGTTCTTTAGCACGTTTTACTAAATATTTACCAACGAAATAGCTCATCAAAGAACCGATAACGAGTGGCATTTCGAGGGAAGGCGGTAAATAGATACCCATCCCGATTGCCAATGGAGGCAAGGATAAAGTAGCCGTTGTGCTCTTTAATACCAAGTTAACGATAATACCGATAACACCGATACCGACACCGATAAGGATGTAGTTCCAATCAAGGTTGGAGCTGAAGATACCTTGAGCAATTGTTGTCATCAAAGTAGCTTGTGGTGCGGATAAGGCAGCGGATGGATCCATTTCAGGACGAGGTAAAGCACCGGTGAAACCATAAGCTTCATATAAGAGGTTAAGAACCGGAGCGATAGCGATGGCACCGGCAATGGAACCGATAAGTAAAGCTACCTGCTGTTTCCAAGGTGTAGCACCTACGAGTTGACCGGTTTTAAGGTCCTGTAAGTTATCGTTGGAAATCGCAGCGATACAAACAACCACACTTGTCATGAACAAGGCCATGGCAGTAGCGAATTTAACGCCTGCTTCCGTAGCGAATAAGTCATTGGCAGAGGCAATGGCAAATACTACGAGAGATGAAATGATGATACCCAAAATACCGATACCGGAGATTGGACTGGCAGATGTACCGATAAGACCGGCCATGTAACCGCAGGCAGCAGCTACGAAGAAACCGATGCAAAGAGCGATAACGATACCGCAGATAACTAATGTCCACATAAGAGCAGGACTGATGTCAACAGCACTTACGAAGGAGTAGAAACAGATAATGAGGCCAACTAAAATAAGTAAGAATACGATAGCGATAGTAGAAGGCTTCATATCTGTGTCCATACGATGTGTAGCACGTTCTTCACCGGACATTTTCATATTCTGTACGGACATTTTCATACCTTCAACAATTGGTTTTGCCAAGGTAATAAGAGTCCAAATAGCGGCAATACCGATACAACCGGCACCGATAAAACGAACTTTTTCTTTCCAAACGGCCATAGCAAAGGATTCTACGGATTTAGCATCACCCATAGGCAAGATATTGGTTAAGTACGGTACAAAACCGCCCCAAGCAATAATCATACCTACTAAAATAGCGATACCACTGGAGATACCGATAAGGAAACCGGCACCAAGCAAGGCAGTGGAGAAGCCGAGTGGGAATTGTGTAACCCCACGGCCGACACCGAACCAGAAACTCATTTCACCGGCCAGGTAATGGAAACCGTTGGTGAAAAGACTAATGATACCGGCAAAAATACCACCACTTACGATTTCTTTCATACCGCTGGCACTTTGTTTAGCGCTGTCACCATGATTCTGACTGCCGACTTTAAGAATTTCAGCAGCCGCACGGCCTTCCGGATATGGTAAGTCGCTGTTTACTACCATGGCACGACGAAGCGGAATCGTAAATAATACACCTAAACAACCGCCGCAGGCACAGAGTAATAAAGTTTCGCCATAAGGGAACCCTTGCCAATAGCCTAGCATCAATAGGCCCGGCAATACGAAAATAACAGCCGATAAAGTACCGGCAGCTGATGCTTGGGTTTGAACCATGTTGTTTTCAAGAACGTTGGAGTCTTTGAAAAAACGTAGGATAGCCATTGAAATAACTGCGGCCGGGATGGAGCTGGAGAAGGTTAAGCCAACTTTTAAGCCCAAGTAAACGTTAGACGCGGTAAATATAATAGTAATAAGTACGCCTAAAAGCATACCGCGAAACGTCAATTCCGGTAGATGCAGTTCATGACTCATAAAATCATGCTTCATACTAACCCTCCTTGAGAGAATATAAAAAAATAGAACAATAATAATCCTACAAGACGATTGTACATGAATTGTGGACAAAATTCAATCTCAAATTTAACTCTATATTGTATACATCATAAATCATCATGAAATATTGCAGAATATCATGATTTTTTCACCGGTTTTTGCTAAAATATAAATATATAGTGATTTTGGCATGATTTAATGTATTACCGTACATTAGCCATAAAGGGGAATAAAGGAGGACTTTTTATGAAACAGAAATGGCAAAAATATATAATGGCTGCCGTATTCGGCTCTATTGCTTTAGGTGGTTTTGGTGGCGTTAATGCTAATGACGTAACGGTTGTAAAAGTGGATTCGGAACCGGCTGCTGCCGTAGTCGATGATAATGGCGATATTGTGGCGGTTCAGACACCGACCGAAGCTCATAATAATACTACAGGCGTTATGACTAAACGCGTATCTTCAGATATTTCGCCGGCATCTAATAAAGCTATGTGGGAAGCATCTGATGAACTATCCCGTGAAGCTGATTTAGTTAAAGTACCAGAAGCCAATGCGTATTACCAACGCTTATCCGTAGCAGTGCAACCGATTGCTATCAGCGGTGAACGCATTCACATTACTTATCCGACAGTAACATCGGTCAGCCCGGTTGTGACAAAAGAAATTAACAGCCGCATTACCAAATATGTGCAGACTTTGCAGAAAAATTTAGAGAAAAACAACTTGAAAGCAGACGTTAAAGAAAATCTTTACATGACTTATGATGTAAAAGCTAATGATAAAGGGATTTTCAGTGTATTGCTTAAATCTTACTCCATTGGTGATCAGGCAGCTAATGGTTTGAACACAGTGAAGGCCTTTACATTTAACAGCACTAGCGGTAAAGTGTTAACTTTACACGATTTTGGTGGTGTTAAATTAGACGAATTGAATCAAGCTATCGCTAATGATGAAGATTTGAAACCACAATTCTTCCCTGAAAATCGCACCGTTGATAAAGTGCCATCCGATTTCTATGCTACGGAAGACCATGAAATCTTTGTTATTTTCCAGCAAGGTACAGTAGGCCCTATGTCGGCCGGTACGATTTATGTGCCAATGGGTAAATTGAAATACTAAGTTTAGATTCTAATAAAATTTAAGCTTTAAAGTCAAAACAACATATAATTATTGAATTATATATAATAAAAAAGGATGTCATAATCATGCAGGTATGGCATCCTTTTGTTGTCGTTTATTAGTCTCAGAAACGCCTCGTTCCGGAGGTTTTCAAGAAGGCTTTTTGTATTATTGTAACTTGCCGGCAGCAGCCACCAATTGTTGACCAATTTGATATGCTTCGTTTAGGCTTTTTTTCAAAAGTAGCTTCATGGTAGGATTTTTTGTCGCTTTCTGAAAAAATAGATGATTCGAATTTACTGTAGTCATCAAACTGTAAGGTATTATAGACATAGTGTTTGATGGGCTCTACACCTAAAATACGTTCTACAGCAGCTTCTATAGGTTTTAAGCTTTCACGTAGAGGAGTTTCAAAACTTTGCTCTTCAGTTACGTTCATGGTATAAATAAAGGCAGAAGGAATTTGTTTGCCAAGCACAGACGGTACGTCTTTGTTGTAGATATAGTTTGAAAAGAGAAAGCGTTCAAAGAGTGCCTGCAGGGCGGAGGTTATATTGTAAAAATAGATGGGCGAGCCCCAGATGATGGCATCTGCTTGTTTTAATTCTTCAATGACCGGTGTTAAATCATCTTTTATAATACAGGTGCCGTGTTCCTTATCTTTGCGTTTACAATAAAAGCAGCTCACACAGCCGCGATATTGTAAAGGATAGAGTGAGATCATCTTTGTTTCGGCACCGGATGCTTGGGCACCCATTAATGCTTGATTTAATAATTGAACTGTATTTTTGTTAGGGCGAGGACTGCCGTTAATTGCTATAACTTTCATAATAAAACTCCTTTTAACATTAAAAGTATTAATTTTCTTTCTATCATTTATATAGAAGGTGGTTGTTATGACATATCCAATGTATTTTTTCTCAGAAGATTTCCTTTCTATTCGCGAGTTTCTTGATGAATTGCCGACTAAAGAGTTTCATTTTAAGGACGGCGATTATTTGTGGAAACCCGGTGATTCGTTGGAATACATACACTATATTGAATGCGGTCTTTTGCAATTTTCAATTAATCATCCGACCGGTCACTGTAAACTAGGTTATATAACGTTAAAAAACCTTAGGTATAGATTTCTTATAAATATTTTATAAGAAGTTCTTACCTAAGGTTTTTATTATTTGTTTATTTTAAGTTTTATTCCTGAAGTTTTTACTTATCAAAACTCTTATACATTGAAGCGGAAGTACGTTACATCGCCGTCTTTCATGACATAGTCTTTACCTTCGAGGCGAACGAGCCCTTTTTCTTTAGCCGCATTCTGACTGCCGCAAGCTACGAGGTCATCGAAAGCTACGATTTCGGCACGAATGAAGCCTTTTTCAATGTCAGAGTGAATTTTACCGGCTGCCTGTGGTGCTTTAGTGCCTTCTACGATTGTCCAAGCACGGGCTTCCATTTCACCGGCCGTGAAGAAGTTGATAAGGCCCAATAAGGAATAGCTGGCTTTAATTAATTTGGTCAAACCGCTTTCGGTAAGGCCGAGTTCTTCGAGGAAAGCAGCGGCTTCTTCATCGGATAATTCAGCGATTTCCGATTCGATACGAGCGGATACGACAACTACGCCGGAACCTTCGTTAGCAGCATATTCTTCAACGTGTTTCACATATTCGTTAGCTTCGTAATCGGAGATTTCGTCTTCCGAAACATTGGCTACGTATAAAGATTTTTTAGCTGTTAATAAAGTCAACTCTTTGAGAATTTCCAATTCTTCTTCGTCGAGACCTTGAGCGCGTACCGGAATAGCTTCGCCGAGACCTTCGATGACTTTTTCCAAAATAGGAAGCTCGATACGAGCATCTTTGTCACCGCTTTTGGCGATTTTTTCAATACGTTGTTTGCGTTTTTCAACAGAATCAAGGTCAGCTAAGCAAAGTTCAGTGTTGATGATTTCAATATCGCGAATCGGATCGATGGAACCGGCTACGTGGGTGATGTTAGGGTCATCAAAACAACGTACAACTTGAGCAATAGCGTCAACTTGGCGGATATGGCTGAGGAATTTGTTACCCAAACCTTCGCCTTTGGAAGCACCGGCTACGAGACCGGCAATGTCAACGAAGCGCATAGCGGCTGGAATAATTTTTTTAGATTTAAACATAACAGCCAATTGGTTGATGCGGTCATCCGGAACGTCAACAACACCTACGTTAGGTTCGATTGTACAGAACGGATAGTTGGCCGCTTCGGCACCGGCTTTGGTAATGGCGTTAAATAACGTACTTTTGCCTACATTAGGAAGGCCTACAATACCTACTTCAAGATTTGTACTCATTTCATTCTCCTCACTCATCAGTTAGTCAGTTAAGGTGATTATGGGAATCACCGATGTCTATGTTAGTTATAAATTACTATGTTAACAATTCATTATAACATAGAAACAGCACGGATGCACTGTTAACCGTTTTTACGTTTATTGGTAAAGGTGTGAACACTTATAAAGCCGGTGACGATGATGAAGGTAATGAGGGCAAAAATCTGAGGCCATAAATACTCTATACCAATCCCTTTTAGCATGATACCGCGGATAATGGTTAAGTAGAATGTCATTGGCATAATAGCGCCGAGGTATTGGAAAATAGCATCCATGGCAACGCGGGGAAACATAAAGCCGGACAGCAAAATACTCGGCATATATACCAAAATCGACATCTGCATAGCTTGCAGTTGCGTTTTGGCTACGGTAGAAACGAGGATTCCCAGCATCAGCGAGGAAATAAGGAAGATGGTCGTTGTTATGAAGAGGACGAAAAAACTACCTTGAAACGGCACGTCAAAGAGTATAATACCGGCTACTAAAGCAATACCTGCTTGTGCGTAACCGATGAGCACATAAGGAATAACTTTGCCGATAATAATTTCGTAGTCTTTGAGCGGTGTTACCATTAATTGTTCTAAGGTGCCCACTTCCTGCTCACGCACGATGGCCATGGCCGTAATACTTACCAAGGTCATAGTAATCATGAGGCTGATAATGCCCGGTACAATATTATAGGCTGTTATAAAATCCGGATTGAACCATGGATTGATTTTTACTTCAATGGCATTGCCCGACGGTACGGATTGTCCGGTCGCTAACAGTCGTTGTGAAGTAATGCTTAGGGAGCGTTGTTGACCTAAGAGTTGTGCCGTGCTGATGGCACTGTTGGCTATCGTGTTATCACTGGCATCGACGATGAGTTGCATTTCCGCGGTGCGACCGTGTTTGATGTCTTCGCTGAAGGTTGGTGGGAAGGTGAGAGCAGCTACAGCCTTGCCGGAGTAAATACTATCCAGCATGGCTTGATTGCTGTCCACATACTCTACAACGTCATAGTAAGAGGTACCCACGAAGGCGCTAATCAGTTCTCGGCTTTCTTCACTTCGCGATTGGTCATAAATGACCGTGGGTACATGTTTTACGTCGGTATTAATAGCGTAGCCGAAAATAATGAGCTGCATTAAGGGCATTAAAATCAGCATAAATAAGGTGGCTTTGTCCCGTTTCATCTGGTGAAACTCTTTTATCAGTATAGCCCAAATTCGTTGCATATCATTGACTCCTAGCTTGTTTCATATAATAAATAAACGCGTCTTCCAGATTATGGGCGCCCGGCGTGGTTTCTTTTAATACCTTTGGACGACCTTCGATGATTTTTTGCCCCTTGTCCATAAAGAGGATGCGGTCGCATTGTTCGGCTTCGTCCATAAAATGTGTGGTTACTAAAATGGTGGTGCCTCTATCGGACAGTTTATTGATGACAGTCCAGAATTGGCGTCGCGTCAACGGATCAACCCCGCTGGTCGGTTCGTCTAAGTACACGATGGCCGGTTTATGTAAAATAGCAGCCCCTAAAGAGGCGCGCTGACGCCAACCGGTCGGTAGTTCACGGACTAAACGGTTTTTAATTTCGTGTAATTCCAGTTCGTCGATAACAATGTTGATTCGTTCGGTTAATTCCGCCGGTTTTAAACCATAGACACGGCCGTAAAATGTGAGGTTCTCCATAACGGTTAAATCTGCATAGAGACTGAATTTTTGGGACATATAGCCAAGTTGCGACTTGATGAGTGACACATGTTTTGTCACATCTGTATTGAGTACTTCGATTTGCCCGGTAGTAGGGGTCAAGGTACCGCAGAGCATGCGAATAGTAGTGGATTTACCGCAACCGTTGGAACCGAGTAGACCAAAGATTTCCCCTTCCTTGATGGTAATGTTGAGCTTGTTGACGGCTGTAAAATCACCGAATCGGCGTACCAGGTCTTCTGTTTGAATAACGACCGGCTTATCGGCGAGTCGTTCGAAGTCATGCTGCACCGTATAATCGGCGGTGAGTTCGTTATTCTTGTTGACGAGACGAATATATACTTCATCCAGGGTCTGATTTGAAGCTGCCTTCGTTTGAGTTCGCAGATCTTGTGGTGTGCCGAGGGCTAGGATTTGGCCGGCTTCAAAAAAAGCAATTTGGCTGCAGTAGTCGGCTTCGTCCATGAAGGGCGTGGCGACTACCACGGTGGTACCTTCTTGGTTGATTTTCTTGATTAAAGTCCATAATTCGCGGCGTGATAAGGGGTCAACACCGGTTGAAGGTTCGTCTAAAATGAGTAACCTTGGTGTGTTTAAGAGGGCTACGGCTAAAGCCAATTTTTGCTTCATACCGCCTGATAAATCGTTGGACATGCGGTCTTTAAAATTGCCGAGACCTACATATTCTGCAAGGGCATTGCATTTATTGTGCAGTTCATCTTTAGTGAGATCGTATAATCGGCCATACAATTCGAGGTTTTCATAGACACTCAAATTGGGATATAAAGCAAAGAGTTGTGATACATAGCCGATAGTATGCTTGATATCGAGGGGAGAGGCGCCATTAATATCTATGGTTCCTTCGCTGGGATCTATAAGGCCGCACAGCATGCGAAGAAGCGATGATTTGCCGGCACCGTCGGCACCGACGAGACCGAACATTTCGCCGCCCGGAATAGTCAGGTTGATGCCGTTAAGAGCCTGTACATCGCCGTAATGTTTGTGGACATTTTGAATGGTAATCATGGAATCACCACATCCACCGGCATGCCCGGTTTAAGAATTTCTTGGCCGTTATTTACTTTTATGCGGACTTTATACACTAAGTTATGGCGTTCCGTTTTGGTAATGCTTTGACGCGGTGTGTATTCCGCTTCGGGGCTGATACGTTCAATATAGCCTTCGAAGATTTGGCCGGGTAAACCATCCACTTTGATTTGTGCTTTGTCGCCTACTTTAATAAGAGCGAGTTGCTCTGTCGATACATAGATATGAACCCACGCATCCTGCATGTCGGCAATGGTCAAAACGGGGGCGCCGGCTTTCACATATTCGCCCTTATTGTAGTTTTTGGTTAAAACAAGGCCGTTAACCGGGCTTTTCATCATTAAATCTTCCACCTTGCTTTGAGCGGAGGCCACATTAGCCTTTAGCGCTTCTACTTGAGATTGTGCGGCAGCAATCTGCTGACTGCGAGTGCCTTGTAATAATTCTTGGTAATCGGCGATAGCTTTGGCAAGATTTTGCTGTGCCACATCATAGGCTTGTTGTTTTTGATCGCGGACTTGGGCGGATACAGCATCTTCTGCATATAAAGCTTCGTAGCGATTAAATTCACGTAGTGCTTGGTCGCGAGATACGGTAGCGGAGTCAACCAAGGCTTTATAAGCTTTAATTTGGTCTTCACGAGCACCGGCTTGTAAATCCGCAAGGTTGGCCGCACCTTGAGCCTGCGATGCTTTGGCGGCGTCTAAAGCGGTGTTGGTGGTCGGTTCAGATAAGGTAAAGAGTGTTTCACCGGCTGTGATGCGGCTGCCGAGATCTACATTAAGACCTTCAATATAGCCGCTGCTACGCGGTGTAATATCGTATTGATGTACTTCAATGGTGCCTACTGTATTTACTTTGCCGGTGGTGGTGCGAGGATAGAAGTAGTAGATGGCGATGCCGATTAAAAGAACCAGCACCAGGCCGATAGGGATGTATTTCTTTTTCATAAAAAACTCCTTATAGGTTAAAAGACACTACTTAGTGTTCCGGGAAATAGGTATCAAAAAAGAATTGCAATGATGCTTTGGTTTCTTCCGGATAAATAAAGACATCCTTCATTGTCTTAACGGCTTCATTGATTGAGGCGCTGTAAATGATGGGGAAGACCAACATAGAAATCAGATGACTAAAGGTAAATTTAGTCATATTGCGTATCGTTTCATCAGATGCTGCCGGTTTTTGCTCTTTGATGAGGAGTTCCACATGGCTCATTATTTTGACAATGCCTTGGGAACGTAAGAATTTAATGTAGGTCATCTGGGTCGGGAAGGTTTGCTTCGATGAAAAAAGATAGTAAATAAACTTTTTATGTTTTGCTAAATGTTGTTGGTATTGAATTAAAAAGTCGAATAGTCGCTGTTTGGTTGGCTTGGTTTCGTCATCTAAAATTGAAAAAAATTCTTTTGCCCGTATGAGGATTTGGTTGATTACCTCATTGAAGAGAGTATCCTTATTTTTAAAATGGTAATTGACGAGCGCTACATTGACGTCTGCTTCGGCGGCAATCATGCGCACCGTAATACTGCTGATATCGTCGTTATTGAGCATTAAACGATAGGTTGTGTTGATGATTTTATCTTTGGTTGATTCAGCCATAATAAATTCCTTTGTTTACGAATACTTACTAATACTTGCTAATACAGATTCAGATTACATATTTACGAAGTTAGTATGAGATATGTTTATAAAATTTAAACAGCGTTTAATTTACAACTCTGTTTTAAACATTGTTTAAATAAAAAGCAAGGGTATTTAGCAATTAAATGAAAAAATTATTACTTAGTTTAAAAATAATATAAAAAAACAGCTTGAAGATATATATCTTCAAGCTGCTGTTTAGATTTAGGAATTTTTTTGTCTGCTTATTCGGTTTTATGGAGAACAGTTTACCTGTCCTCTTTTATGTATTAATTACAAGATGTTTCTTTCGGTAAAATGCGGTCCGGCATATAGGTTTTACCCCAGTCACACATAGATTCAATAATAGGAGCTAAGGTTAAGCCGAATTCAGTCAAACTGTATTCTGTTTTGGGAGGAACTACCGGATATACTTTTCGCTGAATGACACCGCTTTCCTCCAACTCCCGTAATTGTTGCGTCAACATTTTAGGTGTGGCCTGAGGAATGACGCGTTGCAATTCACTGTAGCGATGAGTCCGTTCCAATAAGTGCCATAAGATAATACATTTATATTTACCGCCCAATAGACTGAGAGCTGCTTCGACAGGGCATTGGAACATAGAATTTTTGCTAGCCATTAGTAATCCCTTCCTAAAAATAATAGTTTATTATTTACCGGCTTTACTTTTTAATAAGGTAGCCGCTAAGCCATGGAGCCAATCCTGATGACCGATATTCATCGGGTCGGTCGGATCTTCGTGTAAAGCAACGGCCGGTTTACCGATTTGTGATTCTTGGGTCAAAATACGCACACGGTTTTCCGATAAATCTTCAATAAGCCAGGCGTGGATAACATCAAGTCGATGATCTTCGTCGCCTTCGGCCCAACCGTGCCAAGCCAAACGCCCCGGTTGATTACCGGATGGAGCTTCGAATTCGGTAATTTCAGCTTCGATAGGAAAACCGAAAGTTTTGAAACGAAAGCGTGTGTTTTCAGCGAGCTTCGTGCCTTTGGTATTATCGAATTCTACATCGACTACATTTTTATAGTATGTTGGCCAAATGGCGGTATCAATCAAATTTTCAAAAGCTTCGGCTGCCGTAACGCCTTGGATAATGACTTCGTTAGAAGCAAAGTTGTCGGTTGTACCCGGTAAATATTCGTGAGGCCAATTAATTTCGTGTAACATAATATATCTCCTTATATTGTAACATAGTCTTGATATTTATTTAGTCCTATGACGCTATTCGCTTTGGCGAATTGTCTGACTCTATTTATGGATTATTGTATTGAAAACAATTCTTATCAGCTGATGAGTACATTATATGCTAAATGCTATTTTTTAGGAAGAATGCACTTTAAAGTGCTATAGTACCAAAAAAGATAGTATAAAGGAATTAAGAGGTAGTTTTGCCAAGAGACTATATAGTTTTGAACTATAGTATGTAAAATTAAATTGCATATAGCAAAGATATATAAAAAGAGACCGTAACGATTTGCAGATTAGAATCTGAATTTGTTACAGCCTCTTAGTATATAGGTTATTCTATTGTTGGTATTAATATATTGTTATAAATTATAAAGAATGAGCACGCAATTCTTCAGCACTGTGAGTGGAAATCCAAGCCGGTGGAATATCAAATACAGTGTAAGCGCCGGTGCCGCCGTGTTTTGCCAAACGGTAAATGCCGCGTGCATAAGCAGTCAATACAGAGCCTGTGAATTCAGGATTGCTGTCGAGTTTTAAGGAATATTCTACAACGTGACGGGTACCTTCGGTGCTTTCGCCGCTGCGAAGTACAAAACCGCCGTGTGGAATGCCTTTGTGGTTTTTGTCGAGTTCTTCTTGGGAGATGAAATGAACAATTGTTTCATAACCAACGAAGTAGTTTTCCATTGTTTTAATTTCATTTTCGATTTTAGCTTTGTCAGCGCCTTCAGCGGCTACTACATAGCATTCACGAAGATGACCGGATTGAGCCGTAACTTCAGGAGTTTGACCTTGACGAATTTGTTCCAAATATTCTTCACGAGGTACTGTATATTGACGAGCATCTACTACGCCATCCAAACGACGAATGGCATCGGAGTGACCTTGGCTTACACCACGGCCCCAGAAGGTGTAGGATTTACCCTGCGGTAAAATGCTTTCGGCAAATACACGTTGTAAAGAGAACATGCCCGGATCCCAACCGCAAGAAATTAATGCAGCATTGCCGCCTTCTTTAGCAGCTTTGTTAACATTTTCAAAATGTTCCGGAATGCGTGCATGGGTATCGAAGCTGTCGATAACGGTGAAATGTTTAGCAACCATCGGAGTTTGTTCGATTAAGTCCGTAGCGGAACCGCCGCAGAGAACCATAACGTCGATTTTGCCTTTAAAGCTTTCCAATTCGCTCATAGCATAGCTTGGCACACCGCTCACCGTTTTTAAACCACTACGACGGGAAAAAACACCAACTAATTCCATGTCCGGCTGTAATTTTACAGACGCTTCTACGCCGCGGCCCAAGTTGCCGTAGCCTACGATGCCTACTCTAATTTTCATAGGTCAAACCTCCTACATATATAACAGTATTGTAATCATTGCAATCTTTTTGATATACACTCTTATTTAAGTATACTCTGTGTAGAGTTCGGTGTATAGTTAAAAATGTCATTTTCTATAGAAAATTAGAATAGTATGAACAGCAAATAGTAATTATAGGAAATTTTCGGCTTTTTTTCATAAAAAATTTGCCTTTTAGTTGGAATTAGTATATAATTATAAAGCTTATTGATGGTAAGCGCTTCCTACCCCTATGGAAGATAGGGGCATATGTCCAAAAGAGGAGGTGATTTTGTATGAACAAATACGAAGTCATGGTGATTGTGAAACCAGCCGAAGAAGAGACAACCAATGCGGTTATTGAAAAAGTAGAAGCTTTGATTGCTCGTGTAGGCGGCACAGTAGAAAAGGTAGATCGTTGGGGCAAGCGTCGTCTTGCTTACGCAGTGAAAAAATTCACTGACGGTTTCTACGTATTGGTTAACTTTGAAGCAGATCCTGCAGAAATCAAAGAAATCGATCGTGTATTAAAAATCAACGATGATGTCCTTAAACACCTAATTGTTAAACACGGCAAGTAAGCTCTGGGAGGTTTACTATGAACTCAGTACAGATCTTAGGTAATTTAGCTCGTGACCCTGAAGTGCGCTTTACTAAAACAGGTAGAGCCGTAGCATCATTTACAGTGGCTGCGACAAACACATATTTTGATTCCACTACCAATGAACAGAAGGAACAAACTGCCTTCATCAACTGTGTAGCTTGGGGTAAATTAGGGGAAGCAGCTGGTAACCTACGAAAAGGGAGCCGTTGTTTCGTTGAAGGTCGTTTGAATACCCGTTCTTATGAAACTCAGGATGGGCAAAAACGCTATGTAACTGAAGTAGTGGCCAACTTTGTTGGTACATCGTTAGATACTCAGAACACCGACAGCTTTGGTGGCGGGTCTTCTAATTTTGATAACTTCGGTAGCAGCAACGAAGAAAACATTCCGTTCTAGTGTTTAGGACTCCTACTAATTCGAAAAGGAGGATTCACATAATGAGAAGAGATAGAAGCAGAAAACCAAGAAGAAAAGTATGTAACTTCTGCGTTGATCATGTAGATCAAATCGACTACAAAGATATTGCTAAACTTCGTCGTTTTACGACTGAACGCGGCAAAATTCTTCCACGTCGTATTTCCGGCACTTGCGCTAAACATCAGCGTAAATTAACATTAGCAATCAAACGCGCTCGCGCTATTGCTTTGTTGCCATTCACAGCCGAATAAGATCGCATAAGATACTAAAACCCGGTAACTTTACGGTTACCGGGTTCTTTTTTATGTTATGGTGATAGTAAAAAAGAGACTGCAGCAAAATGTGACTTTTAAATCCCGCATTTTAGTTACAGTCTCTTTTTAATTAGATTAAGCTTTATTTATTTTAATTTTCCACCTAATATAGTCAAATTTTGGTCAAGTTGTTGAGCTGCTTTCATTTGGTTAATTGTTGCTTGTGGCACTTGGAAATCCGCTTGATGTTGAGCACCCTTCATTCTGATAATAGGGTTCGTACCTTCTGTTAATAATTTGATGCCCGGACGTAATTTATCATATGGTACATCTAATGTTTCATATTTCCCGCCCATTACTACTTCTGTATGCTTACCGTCACCAGATTGACCTGCAAAGGCATTTATTTTATACTCCCATTTACCCTGATCTGTGGAAAAAATTAATTTATCCCAGAAAACCCAATTGATATCGCTCGTAAAATGTACTAACTTTATACGTTCGGTAACAGATTTATCTTTTACAACGGCGTACCAATAAAGGTTTGTATCGGCAGGAACCGGTCCATTCCCCCAAGGTCTGTAGATCGTTTGGTTTTCTACTTGGTCGTTTTCTTGTGGAACGGAACCTAATATATTCATTGCATCAGCCTGGGCGTTTTCTTTCTGTTTTTCTTTATCCTGTGCTGTTTGGGCTGCTTGTGTTGCGTTGCCTCCGGTCGTACTGGTTTTACCGGAATCAGGTGCTAACATACCACAAGCGATAAATATGATAAATGTAGTTAGAAGAATTAGTTTTCTTCTGTTTGATTTAAAAAATGGTGCTACTTTATTTGGACTAAACATACCGACAATGCACCAAATAATAGCTAATAACGCAATAACCCCTAAAAAAGCTTCCATAATTCTACTCCTTACTTAAAACACTCTGTAATACACTATACCTTTAATTTTTATCCCTCCTCACTATATTGGGAAATAATAAAATTTATATCCGCTAGCTTGATGTGGAGCTAGTTGGAGTCTGATATTTACTTGGTAAGTTGTTTTTTTTAAAATTTTTTTGATGCTATTTGATTCTATTTATAAATAACATGAATTATCTAATATGTTTTTATTATACTCTTAATTAGAATAAAATTCAAAGAAATTCAAAAAGTGATGGTGAATAATGTCTGTTTGTCTTGAGATAATGCCTTTAGCTAATATGTAGTAATGCAATTGATAGTTATTGGCTATACTAATAGTTTTTGCTACAATAACACTATATAGATGTTTTCTGATATATTATCTAATTAATATATAGGGAGGTACTCACATGAAAAACTTTATTACGCCTCAAGAATTAGTCAATATTCAAAAGAATGTTGTCATTTTAGATGTACGTGGTGATAAGGCTTATGCTGCGGGGCACATTGAAGGTGCTTTTGTGGTCAATTTAGCCGGTGATTTATCCGGTCCGGTTGAAGAACACGGCGGTCGTCATCCTTTACCGAATATGGTTGAATTTGCTAAAAAGATGGAACGCTTTGGTATTACCAAAGATAGTACCGTCGTTATCTGTGACAGATGGATTTTTTTAGCCGGTCGCCTTTGGTGGATGCTTCATTATATCGGTTTAGAAAATGTGAAAGTGTTGGAAGGCGGCATTGAACGGTGGGTCAAAGAAGGTCATTCTTTGGCAACAGAGTCGACTGCATCGCCAACTGAAATAGGCAAGTTGGATTATCGTTTGCAGCCTCATATGCTCATGAGTCGTGCTGAAGTGTTAGCGGCCAGTGAAAACGGCGATCATATCATCGTTGATGCTCGTGCCGGTGAACGTTATGACGGCAGTGTTATCGATATGATGGACGGCATGACCGGTCATATTCCTACGGCTGTTAACTATTATTGGGAAGACTGCTTCACCGCCAATGGTCTCAAACCCGAAGCAGAGTTAAATGAAATGTTTAAAGATTTGAAAACAACTAAGACTCCGATTGTTACATATTGCGGCTCCGGTATTACTGCTTGTCTTGCCATGCTCGCCATGAGTGAAATTGGTATTGAATCGGCTCTTTATGTGGGAAGTTCCAGTGATTGGGTAACGTATGAAAACTTCCCGATTAAAACGGGTTGTGAGTTCGTGAAGGCTTAGTTCCTTCTCTTCTTTCTATAATGTTCTGACTGAAAATAGGCTCGGCGAATCATCGCCGGGCTTTCTTCATTTGAAGTATAATAGGGCTCCCTTTTTTCTTTAACAACGATTTCGGCCTCTAACTGTTTATTAAATTCCCCAAAGTACAGTATAATTGGCGTCTTATCCTTGTTCTTCATACACTAATAACTCCTTATTAATCATGGTATATAAATTATTGATTACATCTTGATAAAAGTATAATATGCGTTTATTATACACCTTTTATTTGAAATGTGAAGTATAAATGAGTAAAAATGACATGATTTTCACTAACTTTTATTTACTTTTGTTTAATTTATAATGATACTATTTGAGTGGAAATTTAGCTGACTATGAATTGATCACAATTAATATCAATATATTTCTTATTATTTATTGCTATTAACTTATATCTTCATTTTTTGAGTATTATATCCGGTAAACTCACGTATACTGTAAAAAGTACATATACCCTTTATGGTATAATGCCATACCTGCCAGGGTATAATAAATAGAAGAAAATTTGAGTAAATATAGGAATCTATCAATATAAATGGTTATTTTGTTAAAAAATGCCCTAAAATATTCAAAAATTCATGATTTTTTGTTGACACATTTACAGTAAATAGGCTAACATATTAGTGATTAAAGAAGTTATTTTCAAAATTTGAATAATATACTCTTGCTAATTCTATAACGAACAAGTGTTGTAGGGTTAATTTGTAAGATTTGCATACTCGCCATTAAAGGCGAGTTTTTTTATTGCTTATTTTGTCATTAAGGGATTATGAAAAACAACGTTTCAATCAGATTAGGCTAGAGCTATATTAGGGAGGGACAGGAATGTTTAAAAAAACACTGCAGCATTTGGGGCAGGTGTTGGTGACGGTAATTGGGGTTACGTTTTTAACTTTCAGTTTAAGTTTTCTGGCACCGGGCGACCCTGTGCTCATGATTTTGGAAACCGCGGACACCATGGTTTCACAGGAACTGATTGATCATACGAGGTAAGAATTGGGCTTAGATAAACCGTTTTTGGTGCAGTATGGTAATTGGTTGTCTCATGCGGTACAAGGTGATCTTGGCATGTCGTATTCGGCCAAGAAACCGGTTGTAGATAAGATGATGGAGGCCTTACCGGGTACGCTCATGTTGGCGAGTGTAACAATTGTGATGCTACTCGTCATAGCCGTCCCCATGGGGGTTATCGCAGCTATCTACCAGAATAAATGGCCTGACTACCTTTTCCGCGGGATTGCATTTATTGGTATTTCCATACCGGCCTTCTGGCTTGGTCTTATGCTACTCTACATTTTCGGCTATAAATTAGGTATTGCACCGATTGCGACGGCTACCGTTTCGTTAAAAAATGCCATTTTACCTGCTTTTACATTGGCATTTACGTTGATTTCAAAATTTATGCGTCAGGTACGCTTGGTAGTTTTGGAAGAAATTAATAAAGATTATGCCGTAGGTGCCAGAGCGCGTGGTATGACGAATACGGAAATTATGTTTAAACATATTTTGCTGAATGCCTTTTTACCGTTGCTTACCATTTTCGGCATGTCCATGGGTTGGTTACTAGGCGGTGTAGCGGTAGTAGAGATGGTATTCTCGTGGCCGGGCCTTGGTAAAATGGCTGTACAGGCGATTACCTTCCGTGACTATCCGTTAATTGAAGGATTTGTTCTTTGGGCCTCCATTGCGTATATGTTGATTAACGGCATCATCGATTATTCGTATACATTGTTGGATCCCAGATTGAGAAGGGGGAGTAAATAATGAAAGAATTTATTAGAACACATAAAACTTTCTCCTTCTATACATCTTTAGTTTTGTTGGTTGTATTAGTGGCTATTTTTTCACCGTTCTTAACACCAAACGATCCCTTTGCTTCTGATTTGGCTAATGCCTTGAAAGCACCGAGCGAGGCACATTGGTTCGGGACGGATAAATTAGGTCGTGATGTATTATCCCGTATTATTTACGGTACCGGTTTATCTTTGTTCATGGGTTTTACTATTGTGTTTTTGGTAGCCTCCATTGGTACGGTCGTAGGTTCCTTAGCCGGTTACTTCGGTGGTAAAGTTGAAATGGTACTCATGCGTATTTGTGATATTATGATTTCCTTCCCTGGTATCATCTTAGCAATTGCTATTGCCGGTATTATGGGCGGTAGTGTGGGCAATACGATTTTGGCCTTGACCATTGTAGGTTGGGCTAAATATGCCCGGCTGGTTCGAAGTCTTGTTATTAAAGTTCGTCAAGAAGATTATATTGCGGCGGCCATTATGAGTGGTGGTACATCAGCCGTTATCTTACGTCGTCACGTTTTACCGAATATCATGCCGCTCGTAGTTGTTACGGCGAGTATGGACTTTGGTGTTATGATGCTTGAAATAGCCGGGTTGTCTTTCCTTGGTTTTGGAGCACAACCGCCGACACCGGAATGGGGTTTAATGCTTAATGAAGGCCGTCAATATTTACAGTTGGCACCTTGGCTTATGATTTTCCCCGGTGCGGCTATTCTTATCGTAGTATCTATTTTTAACCTTTGGAGCGACAGCTTGCGTGATATCTTGGATCCGCGGCAAAACAGAGGCTAAAGAGCGGGCACTTTATATAAGTTATTGGGCGGTTTCCGTATTTTATTTTGTCAGATGATACCCGTTAGGGATTTATATAAATTCATCTTGAGTGTTAGTGTTAATCAAACAGTGTGTTTTTGGTTGATGTTTTAGTTTATGGAGGGATGTTGATTATGAAAAAATTCTGGCGCAAAGCCTTACTTGGTGGTTTAGGCGTGGTGTTGGCAGCGTCGCTTTTGGCCGGTTGCGGTAGCGATTCTGCAGATAACAAAGACGTGTTAAAAGTAGGGGTAACTAACTTTGCGGATACCTTAGAACCTACGGATAACTTCTATGCTTGGGTAGTTATGCGTTACGGTATCGGTGAAACGCTTACCAAGTTTGACAAATCCATGGTGGCTAAACCTTGGATAGCATCTAAATGGTCCTTGGCTGATGATAAATTGACTTGGACATTTACGATTGATGACAAGGCTAAATTCTCTAACGGTAAAAAAGTAACGGCTGCTGAAGTAAAAGAATCTATTGAGCGTGCTTTTGCTAAAGCTAAACGTGCCAGCACATTTTTCGAATATGATTCCATTGAAGCAAATGGGCAGGATTTAATCATCAAAACTAAAAAACCAATGCCTAATATGCCGGGCTTGTTAGCGGATCCGTTATTCCTTGTTGTTGATGTACAGGCAGAAAAAGACGGCCGTAATTTTGCTAAAGAAGGTCCGATTGCGACCGGTCCGTACACCGTTGTTTCGTACAGCAAAGATAAATCCGTGTTAAAAGCTAATGAAAATTACTGGAATGGTACCGTACCATTTAAAACAGTAGAAGTGCCGTCCATCGAAGACCCTAATACCCGTGCTATGGCATTGCAATCCGGTGAAGTGGATATGGCTGTTAACATCGGGCCGGGCGAAATTGACCTTTTCAAAGGCAACGATAAATTCCAGGTTGATGAAATTGCCTCCTTGCGTGTAGTATTGGCGCGTATTAATCAAAAAGGCTTATTGGGTGACCCTAAAGTGCGTGCTGCCTTTATCAGTGCTACGGATCGTCAAAACTATGCGGACGTACTTTTAAAAGGCACTTTCATTCCTGGCAAAGCTCCGATTCCGCCATCCATGGATTATGGCTTTAATCAATTGACTGATCCAAATGCGTACAATCCTGACCGCTCTAAACAATTGTTGGCAGAAGCCGGTTGGAAAGATACCGATGGCGACGGAATATTAGATAAAGACGGTCGTCCGTTGTCCGTTAACTTCGTGGTATACAACAGCCGTGCGGAATTACCTATCTTCGCTGAAGCGGTACAAGCTGACCTTCGTAAAGTGGGCGTTGATGTGAAAATCAAAACGGTTGACTATACATTAATCGATAAAATGGGTATTGATGGGGATTATGATTTGCTTATCTCCAATATCGTAACGGCTAATACCGGTGACCCTGAAACATTCCTTAAATGGTACTGGAAAACTAATGTTAACGGCGATAATCCGCAAAACGGTTCCGGTTACAGTAATCCGGAATATGATGCTAAATTAGATGCATTGTCTACTGAATTTGATCCGGCTGTTCGTCGTCAATTAATTATTGAAGCACAGCAGATTCTCTTGAATGACGGTGCAGCTTTATTCTTAGGGTATCCAATGACAAATATTGTTGCCAATAAAGCACTTAAAGGTGTAGTTATGTTCCCAGCCGATTACTATTGGATTACGAAAGACATTGCTAAATAATTTTGATGAATTATGAGAAAGGATGTGCGCAAACGATATGACACGGGAGGCCGCACTGGTAGAAGTAAATAATTTGAGCATAGCCTATGGTGAAGCGGCGCCTTCTGTGACAGACGTTACGTTTTCCTTAGAAGAAGGCGAAATTCTGGTTATCGTAGGTGAGTCCGGCAGTGGTAAAACCACGGTAATTCGGGCCCTATTAGGCTTATTGTCCGTAGGTGGTCACGTTGTGGGTGGACAGGCTCATTATCGTGGTCAAGACATTGCTCATTGGTCCGAGGAAGAATGGCGGAAATATCGGGGCACCGATATTTCCATGATCTTCCAGGATAGCGGCAGTGCTATGGATCCGATTCAAACAATCGGTAAACAGTTTATTGCCCATATTCGTCGTCACAGTAATCTTGATAAAGCGGCGGCAGAAACAAAAGCCATAGAATTGATGAAAATGGTTTCCTTACCGGCGGATACAGACTTTTTAAAACGATATCCGTTTGAACTGAGCGGCGGTCAACGTCAGCGTTTGGGGATTGCCATGGCTATGGCTTTCACGCCACACTTGTTACTTGCCGATGAACCGACTTCGGCTCTTGATGTGACGACGCAGGCTCAGATTGTAGATGAATTGATGCGGCTTTGTCAGAAGAGCCGTACCGGCATTATCATGGTAACCCATAATATTGGGGTGGCCGCTCATATGGCGGATAAAATCATGGTTATGCAACAAGGTAAAGTAGTAGATTACGGTTCACGGGATGACGTTCTTTTCAAAGAGCATTCAGCCTATACCCAGCAGTTATTGGATGCTGTACCAACGTTAGGAGGGAAACGCTATGTCGACACAGTTGAATAAGGAAGAAGCAACTTATACTGAAAATAGCGGTACTCATACTTCGATGGTGGCGGCTGACGGCGTGGGTACACCGATTTTGGAAGTAAAAAATCTTTGTAAAAACTATTCTTTACCAAATGGTGGTACCTTACAAGCCTGTAAAGATGTATCTTGGTCCTTATGGCGCGGTGAATCATTGGGAATCGTTGGTGAGTCGGGCTCCGGTAAAAGTACGCTCATGAATATGATCATGCAAATGACGGCTCCTTCAGGCGGTGAAATTTATTTGAACGGCGTGGAAATCTCCAAAGCTTCATCCAAAGAAAAACGAGAACAACGCCGTAAAATTCAGATGGTGTTCCAGGACTCTTCGCAAGCGTTTGATCCTCGTATGTCAGTTGAAGATATTATCTGTGAACCTTTGTATAATTTTGGCCTTTTGAAAAAAGGCGAAACAACGGCTATTGCTACCAAGTACTTGGAGTTAGTTGGTCTTAACGGTACCTTTGCCAAACGTTATCCTCATGAAATGAGTGGCGGTCAGCGTCAAAGGGTAGCCATTGCCCGTGCCTTAGTATTGGAACCGGATATTGTTGTATTTGACGAAGCTACCTCTGCACTCGATGTATCCGTACAGGATTCTATTGCAAAATTGCTCGTTAAATTACAGAAGGAAAAACAGTTAACCTATTTATTTGTTGCCCATGACATTGCTTTGATTCGCAGTATCTGTCATCGTGTAGTTGTTATGTATAACGGTGAAGTTGTAGAAGCTATTTCTGCAGAACATTTAACGGAAGCCAAGCATCCGTATACGCGTAAATTACTGGCAGCTGTATTTGAAGTGACGGAGCATCGCGAACCGGTAACAGTATAGTAAGTAGCAATAAATAGTAGGGAACTTGGGGGCTGATTTAGAAGGTATGGTACGGATAGAACTGATTACACCGGACACAGAAAGAGAACCGATTTATCAATTCTTGGTCGAGCAAATGCATGTACATTACAGAAGACCGTTAGATAGTGATCACAATAAATATTTTTTACAATTAGCTGAACATTATTCACCCGATAAGCGAAGTTCTTTCTATGTGCTCTATGAAAATGATGAGGTCATGGGGACAGGTTGTATAAGTCCTTTAGAAGCTCATCATCGTCGACCGCTTCATTGTAAAGATGCATCACTTTGGGGATATATATCACGGGTGTATATTTCTCCCAAATCACAAAGTAGCGGTTATGGTCGTCAGATTTATAAAGTATTGGAAACAACGGCTAAAGAGTTTGGTTATACTCATTTATGTTTGAATACACATAAATTTCTTACTAAAGGTTGTGCCTTTTGGAAACGCCATGGTTACATTGAGTTCCAGGATATGGGGGATGAGTGGGAAACGATTTGGCTCAGCAAAGAGTTGGTATAATTTGAGTGTATAAAGACTGTAGAGGTCCTGTGTTTTAAAGTTATCCACTAAAACAGGGTAATTTATACACAGAAAATCAAGCGCTTATGCACAAATAATTACAAGTCATCCACTACTTATCCACCGAAAAAGACGACTTATCCACAGAATAGTGATTAAGTTTTCAAAAAAAGTTATTCACAAGCAAAGATTTAAGTGAATATACACAATTAAATACATAAAAGAAAAAGCGTAATGCAATTGGATTCGAAATGAATCTCTGCATTACGCTTTTCTTATGGGCCGTGCACAATGAAAACTATAAAGTAGCGTTGGGGGGTGAGTAATGTTTCTTTGGGGTCAGCTATATAAACACTTAAATAGCATCGTCATTTTCAGACATTACACTATCTAAGAGGAGGAGTATATTGTTGCCAATCTCCGAATAAAAGCGAACGCTGTCGGTTGACTCTATAAATTCCCATTTAACATGCATAGCCGTATCGTTAGGGCCGTACTTCGAGCGAAGCGCTGTCTGTACGGTTTGGGGTAAGCGAATATCATACATAATGTTATAACGGTTAAATTTATCGTCCACTAAAATGTAGTGGCTGTCGATAATTTCTACATTATAACGGCGCGATACAAGGTCGAGTAATCCTTGAGGCACTTTGTAGTCATTTTCTTGATTTGTTGAAGTCAATCGGATGGCCTCCTTTCTGTGGATTCCTGTTGTAAGGCGTTATAAGGCCTTTGCACAAGGCGTTGCCGCGCTTGTGCAGACCTTGGGGCGAGTCGCGTAATCGGACAGTCCCTATTTGAGTATCGGATTGTTTTTAGATCCGATAGGCTCCAATTTTTCTTCAATGAAAGTATTGATAAGCTGTTGTACCGCTAAGGTTGGTGTCAGCTCACCTTGGAGTACTTGGTTTTCTACGCTGTCTTTGCAAGCAATGATACGCGGCGCCCGATAGAATAAGTTATGAAGATGTTCTTCCACCATGGAATATACCCACGACATAGTTTGCTGTTTGCGCCGTTCTTGTAAGACGCCGTTGGCTTGGCACTGTTCGATGAATTTTTCAATAACATCATGCCAAAGCTCCATAACGCCTTCGCCGGTGTACGCCGAGCAAGTGTATGCCTTGGTAATCCAGCCTTCTGTGGCAGGCCGTAAGAAATGAAGAATACGATTGTATTCCGATTTCGTAATTAGGGCTTTCGGTTTATTGTCACCGTCCGCTTTGTTGACTACAATGCCATCGGACAGTTCGATTACACCTTTTTTCATACCCTGCAGTTCGTCACCGGCACCGGTCAGTACGACTAAAAGGAAAAAGTCGACCATGGAGCGCACAGTGGTTTCACTTTGACCGACACCGACGGTTTCGACAAGAATCGTGTCATAGCCGGCTGCTTCACAAAGAAGTAAGGTTTCACGGCTTTTACGGGTTAAGCCGCCAAGCGTCCCACCCGAAGGGGAAGGACGAATGAAGGCATTTTCTTGCCGTGATAAAGTAAACATACGAGTTTTATCACCCAAAATACTACCGCCGGTTACGGTACTGGACGGATCAACGGCCAAAACGGCCACTTTATGACCTTCTTGGCAAAGTTTGGTACCGAGACATTCGATAAAGGTGGATTTACCGGCGCCCGGTACACCGGTGATGCCGATACGCGTTGCTTTACCGGTATACGGCAACACTTTTTGAATAACTTGCTGAGCCATTTCAAAATGGGCGGCTGCATTACTTTCGATGAGGGTAATGGCACGGGACAGCATCATGCGATTGCCGCTTAAAATGCCTTCCACATAATCATCGACGGTAAGTTTGGCCGGCCGTTTGCCGGTTTGCTGAGGCGGTGTACTTGTGGTATTACGCAAAGGACTGTCATTGAGGCCGCGCATAACGCGGCAGGCGAATTTATCATCATCTGCTTCGGGAACCCAGGACGGTTTATATCGTTCCGTCATAGTATCACTCCTCTAGACGTTCATTTAACAATTCGAGTACTTTCTTTGCGCATACAGGGATAATGGTACCAGGGCCAAAGATGGCAGCGGCACCGTGTTCATATAAGAAATCATAATCTTGAGCCGGAATTACGCCGCCGATGATAACCATGATATCTTCACGGCCGCGTTTTTTGAGCTCTTCAATAAGCTGTGGCATAAGTGTTTTATGGCCGGCAGCCAAGGAGCTGATGCCGACGATGTGAACGTCATTATCTACAGCGTCTTGGGCAGCTTCTTCCGGAGTTTGGAATAAAGGTCCGATATCTACGTCATAGCCCATATCGGCGAAGGCGGTAGCAATAACTTTCGCACCGCGGTCATGACCGTCCTGACCCATTTTAGCGATAAAGATACGAGGTCGACGACCTTCGCGTTCTTCGAAGTCATCGGTCATCTGACGTACTTCGGAGATAACATCATCATCGCTGAATTCACTGCTGTATACGCCGGAGATGGAGCGGATGATTGCTTTATGACGACCGCAAACTTTTTCAACGGCATCGGAAATTTCACCCTTGGAAGCACGAGCACGTGCCGCTTCTACGGCTAATTCCAATAAGTTGCCTTCGCCGGTTTCCATGGAATGCGTAATGGCATCGAGGCATTGGCGAACTTTGTCGTTGTCGCGGTTAGCTCTTAATTTTTCAAGACGTTCAATCTGAGCCAAACGTACGGTAGTATTATCTACTTCGAGGATATCGAGCGGATCTTCTTTGTCTAAGCGCATATAGTTAACGCCGACAATTTTTTCACTGCCGGAGTCGATATGAGCCTGACGACGAGCGGCGGCTTCTTCGATACGCATCTTAGGAAGGCCGGTGTCGATAGCTTTGGACATACCGCCGAGTTCTTCGATTTCTTGAATATGAGCCCAAGCTTTGCGAATCAATTGGTTGGTCAAGAATTCTACATAATAGGAACCGCCCCATGGGTCGATAACCTTACATACCTTGGTTTCATCCTGGATATAAAGCTGCGTATTACGAGCAATACGTGCGGAGAAGTCGGTCGGCAAGGCGATGGCTTCGTCAAGCGCATTCGTATGAAGCGACTGGGTATGGCCCAAAGCAGCCGCCATAGCTTCGATACAAGTACGGGTAATATTGTTGAACGGATCCTGTTCGGTGAGACTCCAACCGGATGTCTGCGAATGCGTACGGAGCGCCATGGATTTAGGGTTTTCAGGTTTGAAGCTGTTAACGATTTTAGCCCATAACATACGGCCGGCACGCATTTTGGCGATTTCCATGAAGTAGTTTTTACCCATAGCCCAGAAGAAGGACAAACGAGGGGCGAACTGGTCAATAGTTAAGCCGTGTTGGGTACCGGTACGGAGATACTCAAGACCGTCAGCCAAAGTATAACCCAATTCGATATCGGCGGTAGCACCGGCTTCTTGCATATGGTAACCGGAAATGGAGATACTGTTAAATTTAGGCATGTATTTGGATGTATAAGCGAAAATATCGCCGATAATACGCATGGAAGCGGCCGGAGGATAGATATATGTGTTACGTACCATGAACTCTTTCAAAATATCATTTTGAATCGTACCGGCCATAACTTTTTTATCAACGCCTTGTTCTTCACCGGCTAAGATGTAGAACGCCATGATTGGCAAAACGGCGCCGTTCATTGTCATGGATACGGACATTTGATCGAGTGGAATACCGGAGAAGAGGATTTCCATGTCGAGGATGGAGTCAACGGCTACGCCTGCTTTACCAACGTCGCCTACAACGCGTGGATGGTCGGAGTCATAACCGCGGTGAGTGGCAAGGTCAAAGGCGATGGATAAGCCTTTCTGACCGGCGGCGAGGTTACGACGATAGAAGGCGTTGGATTCTTCGGCAGTGGAGAAACCGGCGTACTGACGTACTGTCCAAGGACGGGTTACATACATGGTAGCGTATGGGCCACGTAAATATGGCGGTAAACCGGCCATATAGGATAAGTGATTACAATCGGCGTAAGCACCCTGATCATAAAGCGGTGCTACATCGATTTGTTCCATCGTGCGATAGAAGTTTTCATCAAAGGATTTGCCTGTTTCAGCTTTTAACTGTGTAAGCCATTCTTGAGCCGCTTGCTCATTGGCTTCGGCCCCGGCAAATGGGATATTTGCGAAATTAGGTATTTTAGCCATTATTTAATCATCCCCTTTTCTTGTTGCATCCGTAACAGTGTTTCGTAGCAGTTGGAGCGTACACTGATGTAGTCATCCATACCGGCAGCATCACACATTTCTTTTAATTCAGGTGATGGAGCGCCTGCGAGGAATACTTTCATTTCAGGGCGCTGTGCTTTGATGCCTTTGGTAACGGCCGGAGCCAATTCCGGATACGTATCATCGGTGGAGCATACAATAGCTACGTCCGCTTTGGATTCAAGCGCTGCTGCTACGGCGTCATCAACCGTTTTGAAACCGTTATTTAAGGCTACATCAAAGGCGGCAACCTGCATGAAGGATGTAACAAAGTCGGCACGGGCTTTATGTTGTGGAATAGGACCCATGTTAGCCAAGAAGATATGAACATTGTCACCGGTTTCGGCAACAAATTCTTCCGTCGTGCGGCGTAATTTTTCATAACGTTCGGTCCAGCGATGAGCTTCGATTGGCGAAACGGTTTCACCTTGGCTATCGGTGGCGAGGGCATTCGTAATTTCACCGAAGGTAGCACCGGCAGTGAGGGCCGTTTTTACAGCGCCGATAAGCGACATAGGTTCGCTGAAGTCGGAGTCTTTAAGAACTTGTAAAGCTTCGTCGATGGCTTTTTGATCGGCTGCTTTGCGTTGATCGGCAAGTTCGGCCAAGCGTTGTTTTAAAAGTTCTGCCTTATTGATTTCAGGCACTTCGAGCAATTCTTCGGTCATGTTAGGGTACATGTTGTTACCAACGGCACGGTCTTGGCGAGTTGCCAATTTCTTGAAGCGGTCTTCCAAAATACTGTGAACGGCTTCTTGAACTTTATCGGCTTTGATGGCTTCAATAATGCCACCCATGTTTTCTAATTCTTGGAATTTAGCCCAAGATTTTTCGGTGAATTCTTCCGTCAACGGTTCGAGATACCAGCTACCGCCGGCAGGATCGACCGGTTGAATGAAGTTGAATTCATGTTGTTCCATAATCTGGATATTGCGGGCAATACGACGGGAGAATTCATCACTCGGACGGATACAATGGTCGAACGGATACACATTCATGCCGTCAACGCCACCTATCACAGCCGAGAAGGACTGGGAAGCTGCACGTAATAAGTTTACATATGGGTCATATACAGTTTGGCAAAAAGCGGATGTACTTACATACAAATTGATGCGCTGTGCATCTTCGTCGCCGCCGCAATGGCGTACCAATTGGGACCAGAGCATTTTAATACTGCGGAGTTTGGCGATTTCCATGAAGAAGGTAGCGCCTACGCTGAAGTGGAAACGAATGTGACGGCAGAAGGTATCAACATCAATACCGCGGCGTTCCATAGCGCGCATATAAGTCAAAGCGGTATGAAGGGCATAGGCTGCTTCTTGAATACCGTTGGCCCCGCCGTTGTGATATACATCGGCATCAACGAGGACTGTTTTTAAATTAGGTGCATGTGCTTTAGCCCAGTGAATCGTATGAGCCATATCATCATAGAGTTCGTCAAGCGGACGATTTACTTTGCCAAAACGGAGTAAAGAACCGATAGGGTCGGCCGCAATAGCACCGTGCAATTCGGCGGATTTTAACCCGGCGGCTTTGCAGGCGATGGATACAGCACTGATGAGATTAACGGCAGATGGTCCGCCGAATAATTCGATTTCATGCTTGTTAACATCAATATCTTTTAATAAAGCTTTTACATCTTCGGCTGTGCTCAAAGAAACGCCGGTATCGATGAATGCTTCATCAGCACCATCGGTAGGATCGATGCCTTGTTGAGTCAGGCTGTCGGTAGTAATGCTTACAACCGTGCTGCCTTTATCGAGCTCGAAAGCTGCCATGGCGTTGGCATCGCTGATGGTTTTGGCATCACAGCGCTGAGCGATTGACCAAGGTGTGTGGATATAGCCGCTGGCATGCGCGCCGCGGAGCTTATCCGCTAATCCCGGATAGGTGTAAGGTTGGGTTAATTTCTTTTGATCCTCTAAACGATAAATTGGGTGAAACAAAATACCTTCGTAAGTTTTCGTGAACATACTCTTATCGAAAGGCTTGCCTTTTAACAGTTTTTCAACGGCAGCTTGCCATTCGTCATAACTGGGAATTTCAAACTCGTCAAAGGTGACAGCGGGCAATTCCTCGTGCCCATTTTGCCTTGAAACGGCTAGAGTCTGCTGCTTATGTTCCATAGTACGAATCCTTTCTACATAGCAAATAGAATATGAAATGCAAGGAAATTGATGCATTCGCTATATACAACACTATATGGCTTCGTTGCGTTTATGATTAGGTAAAACCGGTTTGTCGCTTAGCCTTGCGCTGTGAGATGGTGAGCGGCAGTTGGACTTACTTACTGTGTCTCATAATTAACGCGGTGGGATATATTGTTTCCTCCTATAACAATAATAAAACTTCCTACCGAAGAGCCATATAAGTGGATGTACCGGGCAGTCTCCAATAGGAAGTTGTTTCGAAAAAAATACCGTTTCACAGTAGAACTGCAAAACGGTAAGATTGTATGCGAAAAGAATCACACCATATCTTCCCGTCTATCGCGGGTATAACGACATGCTTCCTTAGGCAGTTCTTCTGACTCAGCTTCATCATTCCTTTTGCCTTCCCAAACATAATATTCAGTGACATACTAAAAAGGAACTCCACTTCACAGCGGCGGGACCGTGTCGGAGTTGCACCGACTTCTCTATTAAGCATAAAAGCACCTAGAGGGGACTGTATTTATTTTATAATTTTATTATATGTTTATAACATAACAGTGTCAATTTAAATGCATACTTTAATCATGTGTAACGTATAAAGATTGGTTATAACTGAGGTGTACGGTCATTGTATGCATAATCGGCAATTAGAATAGTGGGACATAGTCGGCGGTAGCGGGGGTAAATTGTATTTATACAAGAAGAAGTACAATCATTATATATATACTAATATATGCAGATAAAGAGGTTAGATGAGGTAAATGCATGCATTGTCCACACTTGATGGATTGTTGTGTTTAATTAAAAATCTTAAAAATATTTAGTAAAAAAGGGTTGACGAACCATAGGCAAAAAGGGTATGATAGTTCATGTCCTCAATCACGGGACATCAAGTGACCGCCTTCAAGCAATTGAAAGCGGGTTATTTTGAAAAAAGTGATGTATATTCTTTCAGTTTTAGTACTAAACTTTTTTAAAAGAAATTTTAAAAAGTGCTTGACACGATAAACTAATTGCGATATACTAATTAAGCTGTCGCAAGCCGCTAAGGTAAAGCGATGAAGCAGATCTTTGAAAACTGAACAATGTAAGGTAATCATTTTTAACGAAATGAACATAGCCAGAGTGCGGGTTTCAACAACG